>JAABUQ010001174.1_pt1 | contig 58154 bp, 46 predicted proteins | sample 5560001 | NCBI WGS metagenome assembly JAABUQ01 (sample SAMN10711888, study PRJNA513371) | rock metagenome | isolation source: Antarctica rocks | place: Antarctica: Victoria Land, Finger Mt nord | collected 2015-12-18
TGTATAAAGTGTGTGCGATCTAGTCGTAATTATGATTTGGCAATTTCTTTTACTTCGATAAAACGAATTTATGAAGAACGAATGCGCTTAAAGAAAGAAGTGCGCAAAGCGCGTATTAAGCTAAGTTGACTAAAAAAACAACTTAACTTTCTAGAGAATAAGAAGAAAGAAATGATCGTAACGAAGTAAAAAAACATTAATAATTTGAAGATGAACGAAGCACACTTTACTAAGTTTATCGCGAAGACTCTTGAGTTATTATTTGATGTATCGTTCGAACAATTTTAACTTTCGATTGATTGAAATTGAGCTACTACTTTATTGCCTAACTTTGATAAAACTTTCTTAGAAGATTTTGACAACGATTAAGATTCTTTTCTAATTTTTATGTGTTTTTCGAGATAAAATATCTTTTTTACTTGATAAAATATTTTTGATCTTTCTATCGTAGAATTTTCTCAATCTTGTATTGTTTCTCTTTTTATGAATGAAAATAAAATGTGTTCTATAAAGACGTGATTAAGTCTACTAATTTCAACAATAATATATAAAAGACTAAAAATACTTTGGCGTTCTTGGATAAATCGAGTTCGTAATTAATTAATTTCTTAGTTTTCTTAACGAGAAACGATTTGACTTTGACATGATTTAATTTTTTGCTTAACTTTCTTGTCTTAAGATTTTTTGTAAAAAGATATACTTTATTTCTCTTCTTTAGTTAAGATGTCGTTTTTCGTTTTTTATTTTAATATCTTATTGATCTTTCTTGCATCTTAAAGATATTGTCGTATATCTTTTTTAAAAATTTTATTCTTTCGATGATTAATTGTGCTAATAAATGTATGCGCTTTTTCTTAAAGAGATTAGATTTCTTGTTATAGTTGACGAAGAATAAAGTGATTTTAATGATATTTAAAATCTTTGCATTTAATGCTAGTTGTGTCATAGATAAAAGTAATACTTAATTGCTATAAGTATTGTTAACGTAATGTCTTAAATATTGTTTCAAACTTTGATTTGTTCGTTCTATTTAATCATTTATAATCAAGTAATAAACAATGAACATTCGAAGTCTTGTATTTAACATTAAGAGAAACGTCTTTCAATAGTTAGACGTAAAGAGCTTGTCTTTGTCACTAGTTAATTCTTCAAGTATATCGTAATATCGTATAAGTCGATTTAATACAATGTATTTTAATTGTTTTGCTATGAACTTCTCTTTGCATGCGATAATATGTAAATACTTGATAAGTTTGTCAATCATTATTAATATCGAGTTATATTAATTTTTAATTGCTAGATTCGTCGATTTAGACAACTTAATAATAAAGTTTATCGTAACTTTATTTTATAACGATTTAAATAATTTCTAATATTGAATTTCGTCATAGTTCGCATATGTATTATGTTTGTTCTACTAACAATTAAAGTATCGTTTGATGTATATCTTGACAACTTGTCTCATTTGTAAAAACTAACAATGTTGACGTAAAAGCTAAAGAATTTTAGTTACTTTCGAATGCTCTTGCAATAATTTATTATGATGTTTCTTTATATATTCGTCGATTTTATTGATAAATATCTAAAGTTTTTCTTTCTTTATTGAAAACTTCTCGATATTATCTTTAAGTATTTGTAAAATAGCATTTAGCTCATACTTATTTGTTAATAATAATTTATTTTTATTGATTTTAAGTATGTTATAATTAAACGATTTCTTCGTTTTTATATAATTATTTCGTCTACTAAGTGCGTTAACTTTATCATTATCTTTATCTAAAGTATATTGTATCTTGAACTTGTATTGTTCAAGTCGCTCTAATTATCGTATTTGTCTTCTATTAAACTATTTAATAATAATAAAGTGAACAAGGTTTTTGTGATTTATGAAAATCGTAAGTTCTAATAATTCTTCGATGTATACTCTTCATAATTTTAGAAAAACTACAATAGCGAGTAGTTTCTTGTCGTAAATGTCATAATTCTATTCGATTAACGAAAGTTTTCTTAAGAGATATGTTATTAGATGTTACATGTCTTCATGCTTTTAATTAAAGCATGCATCGATAACTAAATCTAATGCGTCAATTTTAATTTTGTTTAACAATCGCAAATCGTACATCTTTAGTATTAATTTCTTCAAACATTTTAATTTAAGATTTTAAAATAATTTCTCTTCTATTAATTCTTATATTTATGACGTATTCTTTTTCGTAAAATTTGTCAATAATATTGCATTAACAAAGTAGTTTTTGATAAATTTCTTGTTGTAGTTTATAAAATCTAGAAAGAATTAAACTTTCTTGACGTTAATTGATGATTTTCATTCTTTAACTACTTGTAATTTCTTAAGATTCATGCGTACTTTATATCGTTCAACGACAAATTTAAAAAAGTTAACTTTCTCTTAATGAAATTCGCATTTCTTTAGTTTAAGATGTAAGTTTCTCTTGTTTAAACATTTTAATATTTTGAAAACATAACTAATATGTTTCTTCAAAATATTTGAGTAAATTATGATGTCGTTCAAGTATGCTATGACAAATCGATTCAAATATTGTCGTAATATATCGTTGATTATTTTTTAATACGTTGTCGAAACGTTCGTAAGTTCAAATGACATTATCGTATATTTGTATAATTTATATCGTGTGCGAAAAGCTATCTTTTATTTTTTTCTTGTTTTATTTGAATCTAATTATACGCTTCTCGTAAATTCAATTTGATAAAGTACTTTGCTTCGAATAGTCGATTCTAAAGTTCGCTAGTATTAAGTAATGAGTATCGATTTTTGATCATAATATTGTTTAGCTTTCAATAATCGACACATAAACGAAGAGTTTCGTTCTTTTTAAATACAAAGAGAATCAAGTATTCTACTTGTGATTGAAATTTTTTAATAAATTTTTTTTTCTCGTTTTTTGCTAAATATTCGCGAAGTGTTTCGAGCTTTTTTTCGAATAGAGCGTATATAGATTCAAACGTAAATTGCTTATTTAATTTAAGTTTGATTTCGTAGTTTCACGATTAATGCTTAGATAAAGTCTTTGTCGTTTTCTTTTTTTAAAATAGATGCTCTTAACTATTATATATTCGTGATACGTGTTTTAGCGATTCTCTCGTTATACTAGATAGTTCAAGGCTCTTAGAAAATTCGCAATTTTTTTCACTTACTTTAACTTCGTAATCTAGCTAATCTTTGTCAATGTTTATTAAGTCGAACTTAATTTGATCGTTTTTTTGCGAAAATGCAAATTCGTTATTTGCGATCGAGTTTCGACTCAATTTTTTATCTATTATTGAACGCTATTGATGCGTAGATTGAATGTGAATTGCGTAATCACATCGCGCAAATCTAAGTACTCGTGTATTTTAATTAACTTCTAAATTGTGTTGCCTTAATCAAGGCATTTCTAGTACGATATCGTAAGTGATTATTTTTACTATATTAAAGATTAGTTTTTCGTGATGTTGCTAAATAGCTATCGATAGTAATTTTGTTTCTTTATTTATTTTTTCATTTCTTGCGAGTAATGAGTTTTCATTTACAATTACTAAATTGTAAGCGTTAAGCTTCTTTCGAATAGAATACTCTTTTCTCTCTACAAGAGCTCTAATTATAAAATTATCTATCGCATCAAAATCAATCATTGCGATGAATTAATAATTATTGATTTTAATTGATGTGATAAAACATCGTGCGTATGCTATTGAGTTTAGTTGCTATTGTTGAACTAATATATTGCATTTCTTTAATATGTTCTTTATTAAGAAATTTGAACTTTTCTTTATTTTTATGTTGTAACTTTTGCTTCGAACGTTTGTTTGCGCTAAGCTTTCTTTTGTTGCTAAATTGCTAACTTTAACTTTCTAAAAAATCAATTAATTTCGTTCTTTTTTTTTAGATAAGTTTAGCATAAGTCGTTGTAGCAAGTTATTCAATTAAGACTTACGTATAAATTGTATACTTCTTTAATAATAATATCTTTACGCTTAAGTGCTAACATTCTAGATTTTTCGTTAAGTCGTGCAATGTATATCGTGATAAAATTCAATTATTTCATAATAATGTCGAATATGTTCTTTTTGATAATAACATTGCTTTCTAGTTTTTTCTCGCATTCGTTTATAATCTTCGATAAACTAACTAAAGTCTCGAAATAGTTTGTGATATTTTCTATGTAGTTGTAAAAGTTCTTTCAATTATACTCTTCGTTTGAGTCAATAATTGAGCTATGAGATTTAATCGTTTTCTTAAGTACTTGATTAACTTTTTGCGTAGATGCGAATGCCTTATCTAATGATGTTTTATCTAGAACTTTTTATAACTAATCTAGATTCTTTATCAAATAATAGTTATCATTCGATCTAATCTTAAGAATATTCGCTTTTGTGTCAACTTGCTTTCTAATGTCGTTTTAGCTATCGAATATCTCTCTTAACATAGCATTGATTTGTTAACAATTTATCAAGTTTCGCGATCGACAATCTCTTGCGAAGTAACTCGATTTGCCACATAAATAACACATTTTTTAGAATTTATTATTTTGCTTTCTTTTAGAATTTTTCTCTTTGCGTCGTTAGATAAAATCTAGTTTTATTGATGCAAGCTTACGATAGTTTAAATTACTATATTTCTAACTAAAACGAAATTCTTTCTAATAATATTCGATCGTTAATTCAAAGAAAGTTCTTGCTCTTTCGTGAAATTAATCGTATTGTTTTTTCATAATTCTTTCATACAACTTGTCGTCGAAATCGATAATTATTTCGATGAGATTAAACATGTCGCTAATGAATTTGCCATCGCGCATAATTTTGTCATTAAGATTGTTCTTGAAATCTCGTCAAAACATTGTCATAAGTGCGACATCGTTTCACTTGATAAAATTAACGTATTTTTGAAATCTTGTTGCGTACTTTGTTGCAAAAATTCGTTAAATTAAATGCTAAATTACTCTTTTCGCAATTTGTTTCTCGTTAGATGTTTCAAAGATTCTTCGAAGCTCTCTCTTGAAGTTGTCGAAGTTCGTGAACATCGCACGAGAATTTTCGTCATAATTCTTTAGATATTTGCGTAAGTTTAGCTTAAATCAATGCTAAGCTCTTTCTCTAAGAAATGTGAATGCGAAAATCGTCTTCTTGTTCGCTAAAACAAGATAGAAAATGAAATAAATATTTATCTACATAAGTTAATTCTTCAAGCCAATTCGATTTTTATAATAGACGTTAAGTTTGTTAATTCTTATTTTGTCGTTTTTATCAACAAAGAGTTGACGTAATGCTAATGAGCTATTGTTCGAGATAGAGACGCGTTGACCTAATACAAACATTCTTGAAGTGTTCAAAGTGTTACGCTAGTACTTTTCACGAAAATATTAGAGAAAATTTATGCTTTAAAAAGATTTATAGACGTCTTTAAGCAATGCAAGCAATCACTTAATAACAAAAAGATTGCAACTTAGTAGTCGTAACAATAAGTCAAAACTTAAGATAAATTGAACACGATTTATAAAAAAGTCGTATTTCAATTTCTATATACTAAGAAAATATTAATTGTTCGCCTTGCTCGTTCGTCGAACATAGCGAACATGGTTGTTCGCAATGCTCGTTCGTCGAACATGTTGAACATTATGCTCAAAATGTTCGTTTCTCGAGCATGTCGAACATAATAACAAATTCGCTCTCAAGGCGTAGAACCTAAATCATTGGTATAGCTTTAATAAGCTCGTAACAACTATGAAATTCGACAACGAGCCAAGAAGTGCAGAAGCTCGAGGGACACACTAATTTTGTTACTGCAGTGGCATTCTCGTCGAACGACTCGTTGCTCGCTTCAACATTAGAGAATCAAATCGTTAAACTGTGAAACCCAACGACGAGTCAAGAAGTGCAAAAGCTCGAGGAACACATTACTATTGCAGTGGCATTCTCGTCGAACGACTTGCTGCTCGCTTCAACATCATATGATGAAATCGTTAGATTGTGGAATTCGACAACGAGCCAAGAAGTGTAGAAGTTCGAGAGACACATTAATTTTGTCACTGCAATGACATTCTCGTCGAACGACTCGCTACTCGCTTCAACATCATATGATAAGATTATTAGACTATGAAACTCAACGACGAGTCAAGAAGTGCAAAAGCTTGAGGGACACTCTAAATTTGTTATTGCAATGGCATTTTCGTTGGACGACTCGCTACTCGTTTTAGCATTATATGATCGGATCGTTAGATTGTGGAACTCGACAACGAGCCAAGAAGTGCAAAAGCTCGAGGGACACATTACTATTGTAGTGGCATTCTCGTCGGACGACTCGTTGCTCGCTTTAGCATCATATGATGGGATCGTTAGATTGTGGAACCCGACGACGAATCAAGAAGTGCAAAAACTCGAAGCTATGAAGCATATTCGAACACTTAGTCTTACGAACGACAATAAGATTCTACTCACTAATTGTGGAACTATAGATATTGAAAAGAAGTCTATTTCTATCTTAGCTCCTAAGTCTTCTACCAATCAAACGTTGATGATAAAAGACAGTTGGATTCAACAAGATAGTCGTAATCTTCTTCGGCTCCCACAGAAGTATCGAAGCGATTGTTCAACCTTCCGTAACAATATCTTTGCATTTGATCTGCACTTAGATCAAGTCAACTTTATAGAGCTTGATTTTTCTTTTTAATTATCTCAATACTAATTGGGATTATGTGGTTGATTATTGTTAGTTGCGCACTTTAAGTATCAATCTCTAGTCCAACGAATAACATCTATTACTTAGTGAACGTTTGTATCGTGAGAGATAAATCTTCCGGACGTGACTGATATTTTTGGCTTTGTGAGTCTAGCTTTTGTAACACAATATTATTTCCTAGAGACTTCACCAGATGGCTGCTTAGCTTAGCCTGATCCGCACTAGCTTGTTTGAGATAACCTTGGCGAGAAGTGAGTGAAAATTTCCAGCAGCACCCGAGACGGAAGCCGATTTCGCTGGCGACTGGTACTCCCAAAGTCATGCCGGATGCTCGTAGCGAAAGTTAAAGAGCCACGATCTTGCGGACCCTGGACTTGCGGACCTAATGGGTCCGCAAGTTAGGGGTTCTAGAAGGATCTATCTGACAGCCCTACGCAGACCCCCCACCTACAACATTCATAAGCCAACAGACCGTCACGTTACACATCCGTTTCAACGAAAGCTGTCAACGCCCTTCCCATCGTGACTGAGCGGACGGTTCAACACCAATTTACAGTAGCCGCATCTCCTGACCTCCTTTTTGGGTGAACCCAGCGCTACAACTGGTCTCACCCAATGTAAATTTTGGTTCTCCCTCATCGTTCTCCTCCTGGTGTTCATACCGTGACTGTCTGGGATGGAATTGAGTGGCCATGGACGTCTAGTAATGCGTAACCGTGTTATACTATGGAAAGCTGAGCGTTACGTTACGAGCTTCTATAAACAGTTCTCCCCTAGTCCTTCCTTACCTGCTCGAGCACCTCCTTCACCTGGTTGCGAAGCCGTCGATCGGTGTAAAGGTGCATCTTCTTCTTGGGGCATCTGGAAAACCTCCTCTGCTAGCTCATCGAGTCAAGAGCCGTCCGAAGACGGCATGGGCGAAGTCAGGGATATCGAGTCGGAGATTAGGAGCATACTATCGTATCAATTTCCGGCCCCCAGTCAACCCATTTGCGACCCCGAGGCATACAGCCACCATTGCAGACACCCAGAGGGCGAATCGACTTCTACCCTTCCCCCAAAGTCTGGCCCGTCTAGACGACCTGACCAAACCGTCAATACTTTTCGAATTCTCCAAACGCTGTGGGAGGAAAAAGGTACTCACATCCTGAAATGACCTTTTGCAACATCGTCGTACACGCCTGACCCCTCGGCACCGTGTAGCTCTGCTCAGGCTCGCAGCCCGTCTGATTCGAATCAAACTGCACCCCAACGGAAATCTCGTAATCCATATAGCCAGGTTTGCGACAGGCACTCTGGTCTTGAGGAATGTTCGGGACCGGTGGCCTCGGCGACGTTGTCTGGCAGTACGTGCCACCCTTGTACCAGAAGCGATCTTTAGCATATCCATTTATTTGGACACCGTAAGGGGCGCCTTTATTATTTGGGTCCGCCGTGTAAGTAAACGAATTGCAGTATTTGTCGATGGCGTCGTTGGCGGTATCGGGCGTGAATGCCTTGAACCCCATGCCGCCGCCATTGTCGAATGCGCCGCAGATTATCTCTTGAGTTTTGAATGGTTTAATGGTTGTTTCGACGCAGTCGGCGAGAATGGTGCCGCCTATAGCCAATGTGGCCAGTTATTAGATAAGATAGCTCATCAATTGCGGAAACATTAACGGGGAAAATCACATGACGACATACCATACAAGTCAACAGAGTCAGAGAGGCCCCCGTTGTCTGGCGTACATTCACCTAGGGGGCGATTTAGCAGGAATTTGCAACGGGCCTCGTCCCATGATGTTTTTCCACCAGCAGGGCAACTCTCGTTGACGGCGTAGGTTGATGTGATTGAAACCCCTAATATGCCGTCCGTGGAGGTGTAATTCTTACTAATGCCGTCGCCGGTGATGTCGATTCCATGGCCACAAAAATCCATGACGTCACCCTTGATGAAAACGTTATCAGCTAATTTTTGAAAGACTTGGAAATATGGAGTGCTCACGTTCGCAGCCGCCCAGTGGAGAATGGGCGCTCCATCGACTTTCGGAGCACACGTAAGACTGCCTCTAGGTGGATCAACGGGTGGCGAGATGTTAAGCTGGTCTTTGAAGAGGTTGAATATCAAGTTTGGATCATCTGGAGGGTTAACGTCAAGGGGAAGAGGTCCGTAGGTGTACGAGATGGTCGTGTCGCTGGTCGCAGTTACTGGCGACTCGCCAAGAATGATAGTCGAGGTGGATATACCGGTGCTGGCCGTCAGGGAGCAGCCGGAGAGCGTTGAAGACGCGTTGAGCATCCAGTAAGTGAAGACTGTATCTTATTCGACGAAACCCACACAACTTCAGTGCAACTAGCTACCCCAAACGCAGCCGTGGAGGTTGAACAACCCGGAGCAGAAATGCTGATTGAGGGTTGTGGATTTTCAGGTATTGTTGGAATTTCGGGCGTCCCCGGCGGTGGTATAACTGGTGCTGGAGCGAATGGAAGAGGGATCAATGGGGGGATCAGTATCCAATCGGCCGTTGTACTGGCAGAGACCTGGCTTGTGCGACTACCAGTCGGAGAGACATATGTAATTGTATATGGTGAAGAGGAGACCGTCGTAATTACAGTAAATTCGGTCTGCGGTTTGGTAAGACTTGGAGAGCTACCAGTAGCACTCGGCTGTGCATCTTGACGATGTCTCAGTCCCGGTTCTGGGAAAGACCATGTCGTTCGTGCGACGCTGCAGATCGTGAGGAGAGAGAGTAACAGACACTGCATTTTTAACAGTTTGCTATGCAAGCGTTTGGTCAGATATGTGAGAGTGACTTATATATACATCCATATGTCTCAAGCTATGAGATTCTATCACAGGCAACTGTCGTACTTATAATGAGATTTTGACGAGGCGGATTTGGATTGCTGCGCAGTGCATACAGATTCCTCCCAAAGCCTCACGGCCATAATTCATGACTTAGCCTCACCAACGGATTCGAAGTGTTGTAGGAATAGCGAGAATAGTACGAGATCACCAGACGCTCGTCAATGCGTCGGCTGGCCATTATCACCTGGTAATAAAGGCCAGGTATCTGCGGTTCCGCAAGGATGCGAAACAAATGTGGCGAAGTCTACTTGCTCTTGCAAACCATGCTCAATGGCTGAAGTGATAACTATAAGGCTGATCGCTCAGAAATGTGAGTTTCATACATGTCAGCAGGATTCTCTTATCCAACTTCATGTGCCGCAAAATCTTTCCGAACAAGGAAAAGAAGCGTACCCCCCAGTGTAATAGGCAGAATCGAGTCGCGATCCCCCGTAGGATGCATGCGGCGTTAAGCCATACAGCCCTGTCTGCTCAGCCATCCCCGGCAGGGCTACAAGAGGATCGGATGCTGTGATTACCAATTGTTCGACCAAAGGCTATGGTGCTTGGGGAGGTAATCAGGACTCTATGATCCTACCACGTGTATCGTAGAAAGGTCAAACAGGGGGCGGAAGAGGCGTGCACAGCGTAACCGATGCTAGAGCGGCATAGAGGATTCGAGCGCCATTTCCTTAGTGTGTTACAGCGTCGATTCGAACGATCAATCAGATCTCAGGATAAGGCTGGTGCCTCCGATCACAGCCTAGCAATTCCAGGTGTGCTATGACACATTATCGACCTGGCGCTGAAAGATCCTGTACAGGAACACTCCCAGCCTAAATAGACCCTCGTAAAGGATCTCTTGCGTTGGGCTGTAAGCTGAAACAACCACGAACTTACCATCGAAACATGCTCTTGCCACAATGTATCCAAGACTCCCAGGGCTAGATGATCCACGTGGTATATGAATGATCCTGATCGTATATACCAACATCTGTGATTCAAAAGGACGGCTTTAATAAATGGGGCTGATTTGATTCGAAGAGGCTTAGAGCTGTTGGTATACGAACTGTGTGATCATTTTGTATGGTCAAGAGTGTCCCATGGATTCGGTGGGAATTTTTCGAAGTCGACATCAGCCCTGCTGCTGATGTAGACTTATCTAGAATGCCTGGTGTCCTAGCATAGCCAGATGCTCTTGAAGCAGGCCTTGAACAAGCACCTGGCACGGGTGCCTGTAGATGTCTTTGTTATCGTTTCCGCATTGTAAGCATCAACGAATATTCAACAACAATTGATGAGTACCGTACCATCTGGATCAAAGCTCCTTCATCCATTGACCCGCTACGTGACCCTCCAATCTAGCAGCCAAATTAGACGCTATGATGTTTACCATGCATCATGCCACCAATGGCAGAAATCCTATTGAAGCGCTGTTGAGGTGTCTTCAAATCCTAGCTGATATGGCTAGGGATTTTGATCTACGAAGGATCAGTCTTTTGGGCAGTGTCTTGTTAATTAACGCGGCGCAGAGTTAGATTCTGTTGAAATACGGATTACGCAGCTGTCAGTGTGTCGCGGCATTTTGGCCAGGTTGCACGTCCTCCAACAGATCCCTCGTGCAAGAGGAATGGCCCTCAATGCAGGGCTGTGCTTGATGTTGCCATGATTTTCGAGAGAAACGTCCTTGTCATTGCAAAGGTCAAATGTTATAAAAGAGCAGTATCTCGTGGTATCTGTCGTAACAATAGCCAAACCAATCGCGACAATGACTTCCTTTCGTCAAAAGCTGTCATTTCTCCTGATAATATTTGTTGTTGTCTTCAATGGTGCCATTCTGGCCGAAGATGACGACGCCCAGATCGACAAGTTCTACATTATCAACACGGACGACCCAGCAACGGGAGGCTGCACTCCTGACCAAGTTCGGCGAGTGAAGGCTGCGTACACAGAAGCCATGAAGATGGTTCGAGGAGCAATGAGGGACATTGACACTTTCAACGCTCCTCGAAGGTGCGTCTTTTCATTTCTCTTTCGTTCCTCTTATGTCCATCAAGGACGCCAAAAAGGATTTTGCGATACGACCTTCCGACAATCAGCTTTGTCTATGTCCTGATGCTTCTAGAAGAAGCGATGCTGATGCCAAAATCTATTCTAGCAAAGACAATGTGGGAGATCAACAACAATACGACAAAGTTTTTAGTGGTCTTGCTCAAATATTTGGCATCAAAACCGTAGATGGGGGTGGCGGTCCACAGAATTCTGACGAACGCGACCGCCTTGTCACAGCAAGAGGTAAGTCTGAAGTGTTTTCGAAGGACCTATGCTGATGTAGCGATCCTTGGCAGAAGTCTTCGAGAGTCTACAAAGCAGGGCAAATGACCCAGTCCCCACAGACATTAGAGAAAGAAAATTGATATTTTGTAATAACAACGGCGTTACTTATCTAAGCAATAGCGATCGGCTTCCACAAGGTCAATTGGTTTGTAAGTCAATGAGGATTGGATGACATACCTGTTGATCGAGATCGTTCGATAGTGTTCGGTGATTACGGCTGACATTGTTTTAGCTACCTTAGGAGCGCCTAATGGAATCCTCTTTCAGCCCGAAAAGTACGATAAAGATGGGAAGCAGATTACTACTCCGATGGTATTCGCTGCTCCAGCACCGAAGAATCCAGGTGATACCCCCCGCGTGGAAGACTCAATATGTAAAGAAACCCATGCTGCAACGACCAATCGGAACAGTGGTCGAATATTCCTGTGTCCCATATTCTTCAAGCTTAATCCAACAGTATCGCCAAGCCAGAATGTTGCACAGAGTATGAAACTTGACTACTACTTTTCTGCATCAAGGCTTCTGTTACATGAGCTTGTACATTTGTGGAATCCAAGTAAGTGTTCTAGGCGGTGAGACGGCGAGACATGAAGCTGATTAGACCATACAGTCGGTGACTTGGCAGCTGTAGATATGAGTCCAAATCTTCCACATCCAAGGCCGAGGTTGAATGTTCTGGTATACTTCTTTGACAGATGTTATGATTTAGCGGACAATTACCCTGAGGACACTGTCAAAACTGCCGACACTTTTCAAGAATTTGCCGCCGTAAGTGGGCTTGACTTTACCATACCGTAAATCTGACATTTGGTGTTAGGGACAATTCTATAGAGATTGGATGTGGTTGACGATAAAGGCAGCTGATGGTAAAATACAAAAGGGAAGTGCTTGGCCAATTGGTCAGCCATACACATCACCAACGACTTGACGCAAAGTTTGGATCATGGTCGCGGTCTTATATTTGCAGCTCATTAGATGCGTCATAGATATTCGCGCGGTGGTTGCTTGGGTCGCTTCGCAATAGCATGTAGATGCTATCTAGCAAGCCAAGACATCATAGAATTATAGGAATGGAGACGAGATGAATCGAGGCGAGAGTATGACAGCGCTATGTGCCAGCCAGAAGCTTCTAATCATGGTCGTTTAAGGAGAATTCGGCGTTCGGATCTGCTGGTAATAGAGTATATTGGCACTGGTTTGACAGGCCAGGCTCGTGGTGACCAAGATGTGGAATGCCAAGCCTTCAGTAGGAACGAGAAACAAGAGGCCGTTTGATGGCATTAACATAGGATCATTTCTGGTATGCCTCTATATGTCCCTCCCCCTTAGTCAGCAGAGACTGGATTTGAATGTGTTACGAGTTTGTAGTGGATCTTGACTGGATTTTGGCTACGTGTCGGAGCATACTTACTATCCGTAATACTATAGATTGTGACCTTCCTTGGTGTTCCACTATTAATGATCGCCATGAGCCAGGCTTGCTTTGAGAAGACCCGAATCCACGTCGACCTTGATAACTTATATGGGAGTCGAAGGGTGACCATATCATACTGAGGAGAACCGAGGTGAAATGTCGCGACAAACGGATTTTCACAGTCCACTTAAGACTCGTTGTGTTCAAGTCTGTTTTTGTACTCATGTGTGTCCGCACTTCTTGCGTGGGAAATGCCCAAGTATGATTCTCTAATACACGACTAAATAAAACTCATTGGAAGCTCCAGGCAGTGATCGATCTGGGTATATCCAAGGACGGCTATTGTTGGTTAAAGACGTCTTGATTCAAGAGAAGATGCAATCTTATCGATAAATTCTCAATCGTCAAACGCCAAAAAAAACAGCACTCACGCCAGTGCCTATGGTGGTGGCCAGAACCTCAGACGGAGATGTACTTGCCTCTCCTGGGAGATCCACCCGTTCTGCTGCATATCTTTCACCGGTTCCAAGAACGACTTCTTATACAGGTCTGCCTCGGTATCCCATTCGTAGGAAAGACTGGGTTTGAGAGGATCCTTAAAACGAGATTCGGCCTCTTCACTGTCCCAAGAAAACAATGAGATAAGCGTGCATGACAAGCCCATAACAGGCTCATTCCATCCTCTGTGATATGTGATAAGAGGACACGGCGGGTCGTGGCCCAAGACAGGCGTAGATTTGCCTAGAAATATGTCGATGGATCTGAGATCTCGCTCGCATTGGTCCTGATGAAGAGAATCGGGAGGTTTCATGTACTTCCATATCAGAATCTCATGAATTTGGGTGGATGTGCCAGGACGAGGTCTAGATCCTCCATATGATCCTTCGAATGGAACGTTGTAGATATCTGGCAATTCTACAAGCAGAGGGAGGAGTGAACTCCACGGGGCCGTTGGTGCTGTGGTCGATGGCGAAGTGCTGCTCATGAATACGGACTGCGGTGCTCTCGTCTTCCAGTCTACGATCAGATTTTCAATAAGCAGATGTTCTGATTATACGGATAGTAATTCCATCGGGATCTCACTTATGAAGACAACCCACTCGTTTGAGATTGGTTCCGTAAACGCCACAAAGATTTTGTCATAAGAAGACATCTTGGAGATCTGCACAAGTGCTTCATTTAAGACGTCCGAGTTTACTCTCTCTCGAAAATTAAACCAAATGATGGTGGTAACTGGAAGATTACAGGGTTCCATTGAGAGCCGGGGATAAAGTTCCATTGTTGCTCGAGCAATAGGACTGCCCAAGGTAGCTGCCCTTAGCAAATTATATCACCAAGACTTGATTCCGACGACGCAGACAATCCGATGAGGTTTTCATGTGCTTGAAAGAAATGACGAAGCAGCAGCCCAATCTCAATATGATGATATAGTGTAGAAGGATTAGGCAGTAACCCGGCCACGAAGGATCGAGTAGGTTGTAGGAGCCCTAAGCGAACCGCAGAATCATAGATGAATCACCTACGCCCTAATTGGCCCATCCCACCAAGCCCCCTAGCGCGCCAAGAAACGCGCACAAGATGCAGATCCCCAAGATGTAAACATCCCCTCCCGCACGCATAAACACCCTCCCCTCTCGATCCTCACCTTCCTTCTCCACACCTCACTTTTCATTTCCCAACCTCGCGACCACTCTCATCGCAGTCGCGCATATCCAACGACCAACCCCGAGACAATGTCCGGTGTGACCTACTGGCTGCAAAAGCAGCGCAAAGGCGAACTCATCGACCTCGCGCGAGATGTCGGCATGACTGAGTACCTTTCCCCCTCCCCTTCCCATCTCCACCTCCCATCCCCTTCCTTTTCCCCTTCCTAACTCTCCCTCCAGCTACGAAAACCTCCTCAAAACCGATCTCGAAGTCGCGCTCGAAGAGCACCTCCGCGCCAACCAATCCACCCTCTCCACGAACCCAACGCTAGAGCCCTACTACAAGCGTATCGCATCCAGCCCCGTGAAGCGCGAGAGCGGGAATGCGGGCGCGCAGCTCGTGGTTGGGGGTGGAGGGGAGGGGAAGAAAGGCGCGAGGGGAGGGGGGCGGCGAACGACGCGTGGGGCCGTGGCGGTGGAGGAGAGTGATGCGCCGTGAGTTCTCCTCCTGTTTGCGGACGCGTCGAGCGCAAGGATGGAAAGCGGATAGCTAGCTGGGGGGGACATAACTGACTCTCACTATCCAGATCCGACACGCCCAGCACGCCGCTTACAATGGCGCGGCAACTCCCCCTCCCCCTCTCCCCCGCCCTCATCGCCTCCCGCATCGAATCCCAAACCTCCTCCCTCCTCACCTCCCTCTCATCTCTCCTCTCCCGCTCCCCCCTCCCGCACACCCTCCACACCCTACGCACCTCCCTCTCCTCCGTCCTTTCGATCCACCTCCTAATCCTCACTCTCGAAGCCTTCGGTCTCCGCGCGCAGGTCCTTCCCCTGCGCTGTCTCACCACAATGCCCCCCTTTCCCAGTATCGGGCTGAGCGCGCCTACCTCCCCGCTTCCCCCATCCCCCTACAAAGTCAAGCCCACAGCGAGCCTTACACGACAAAAGAAACAGTGCCAAGATGATGAAGGTTCAGAGATCAATGCTTGGTTGTCTGCCATAATATTTAGTACAGTGACCATTCACTGCTCCTGCTTTCTTATCGACTTCATCTCTTTCTCATTTCTGTGCCTGCTATTGCCGAGATAGCCGGCTTCGAGACAGTTCCAATGATTCTGCCGATGGCTTTGGGTTATTAAGCGGCGAAGAGATGTTTTGAGATATGCGGTGGTTAAAGACGGATTTGTATTAGAGAAGGGTCTGTTTGGTGTGGGTTACTTGGGTTGGAGCTAAGAGCAGTAGGTGCATGGTTCGCAGGAAAAGGATGCGAGGGATGATTAATTCTGGTGGTCAGACAATCGAGTCCTAGCGGGAGGAGTCTGGATGCTTGACGCCTATGGAAGAATTGAACAATCGTTTTCGAAGTATGATTGATCTCCTTCGGGTTGGAGTACCAACAAGGATATGTGCGGCCCTAGGTATTGGATGTACCAAAGGCTGTCAGCCTTGAGGGATCAGTGAGAGCAGCGAAGAAGGAACGCCTTGGAGGCGCTGTGGTGTGGTCGCTGTATTGGCTTCTTGAGGTGTCGATAAGCGTATTGTCATACATGCTGGCGTTGGGTATAAGCCGACCCTGGGATGCGGAATCAGTTTCCTCAATTGTTATCTTGCTTGATATTAGATTGAGCAAGACAAGATAGGCTGAGATTTTTGTGGCCCTCTAGCGGTTGTTCAGCCCATCGTAGAAGTGTCAATGCAATGTTATACAAAAAGAATAATGCGCGATCATCTGGAACCGTAAACTGAGATAGCTAGAGACACTCAACACAAAGTATTGTTTTGTCGTTGTGTCATTGAGAGTTTTGACATAAGTACTTGCAACCATTATATTATGTGAAAATCTTGAGACTACCACAACTAACATCTGATCCTCTATGTTCTCCTTTATACGTAATGTTAAAGCTCATGTCGATAAGTCTTCTCTTTCGTGAATCAGAAGCAGGCTAGATCGACAGTGGACCGATTATTCTGGAGAGATGACAAATTTTGGCTTCTAGGGACTTTCGGATAGCCCAATGCTTCTCGTCTACTCTTCAGGATTAGAGGAGTGACAATTGTAATTGAGCCACACCATCCTTGATGTTACCTTCGTTCCTTCATGGATGCAGCTCCGCCTGCAACCTCCCACAGCAGCCATTGCGATCCCGTACTCACGAGCATCCACCTTCTATCACTTTGATTGATGCTCTTCCGTGCTAGTCTTTCACCTCACCGAAGGCCCCACCTAACCACACCGCCCCTTCCATTGCCCCTTCTTCCTCCCTCTCAACACCTTACTCTCTCCCTCCTCACGCAAGACCCAATACCTCGACCCCAATATCCCTAACGCACATCCCAGGAGTCCCTACGCCGGCTACCCCCGAACCAACCGCCTCCTTCTAGCCCACTCCCTCCCACTGACCACCTTGCCATCAACCATGGAGCACGTCTTGATCCATACCATCCCATCCGGGTCTTCGACCTTGAGTCTGCTTCTGCCCCACCGCGGATGGAGGAGCTTCTCCGGCGCAGACTGTCGTCTGTAGCTTGAGGGCTTGCCGCGATGTCGGCGCATATTCGACGAGAGATTTCGAACATAAGAGGAGGAGAGGCCTGGTGTCGGTTTCGCGGAAGCTGGGAATGAGTGCAGGGAGGCATGGAGAGAGCCATGCGCTTTTGCTGCTGGGTGCGGGTAGTGAAGGAGACGCGAGGGTGGTGGTGGCATGGTTGTGCTGATAGAAAGGATAGATATGGTAGTGCGCCGAGGTCGGGATGTAAGGGACTAGCAGACGTGAGTGTATGAACCAGCTTTTCCGGGACCCCCGTTGACGCTGAAATACATGCGAAGGGCTGCGCACGTCGATCGCATGAATGCTTATGTTCAAAACGAAATCCGAGACAAGGAAGAGATATGATTTAAGGGAGCGATGCCTGAATTGAAAGGATCTGAAACCATCGAAAGCTGGAATCGGACGCGGCCAGACTAGTTTTCTTACGCTGAACAAAAATTATGTATCTTTCTGAAGGTATGGGGATGGGGATGGGTAACGCATTTCAAGACCAAGAAAACTCAACAAGCCGAGATATATTCGTTTGGAAACGTTATATGTACGCCTCTGCGGGATGCTTTGCCTCGTGCTCTTGATTGGTGTTCCGAGAGTGTAGTTCGCACACCACCAATGCCGGCATAGTCCCTTGCTCTTGCATGTAGGCAACCATCTCCCGAGTGCGCGCCAGTCAACTCACCATCGTTGCTCCCACACGATTTATCTTGCCGCGATACATTGCCTCTTGGACTTGTAGGCATGGCTGTTATCGCCCTAGTGCTCAGTCACACACCTTGCCGGCGCACATCCCCAGTTTTGGGAAGCCCATCATGGACTCCTACTCGTGCGATAACAAGTTCTCGTGAGCAGCAGGCGAAGCTCCTTGTGCCATTTCAAAAGCTTCGCAACGGATACACAGCGAAGCCGGAGTGCTTATGAACCCAAACCGCCGAAATATCTACGGCAGATCATATTACCAGGCCACACGGATTGTTATGGACTGGCGGACGAGAACCGACTAGCATGTCAACAATATACCTTGGTCAATGGGAAGGTTCCGGAACGCTGGAGCCGGATAAAAACGTCGCGCTGAAAGCGAGAACGCTAGGGGGCGAACGTGAAAGTGAGAGTGAGGCTCTGTCCTTATCTTCATATGAAAGTGTTTGGTCGAGATCAGCCGATCTCCTAATCTATTGGCTACCAAGTATTTCAAGCAGGGGTCTGTGCGAAGTTGTGGCCGCCTGCCCTGCTTGTCAGTTCTCCCCCCCACTATCTGGGGAGCCTGGAACCATTCGATACTCCATGTCGTCGGCGAAGGGCCTCAGCGCATCCAACACGTTCGCTTCGATATTCCCATACAGCTCTGTACGCTTCTCCCAGATCATCCAGTGCGGTGGCAGAGCGCCTTTGGCTGCCTGGATTCTGCCAGGGTTCATGGCGCAAGGGTCTCTTGCGTTCAGGACTTTTTCGGCCTCCAGCAGGATGTCCAGCACGAGGGGAAGGGCGGTGAGCTGTGCTGGAGTCGGATTGAGAGTACCGTAGTACGCGTCGCGCCACGCGTTGTGCTGCGCTGCCCCCCATGGTGGATGCATCAAACCGTCGCGCCAGTGGACGGCGAAGGTAATTAGACGGGCAAGCGTGTCGTAAACAAAATGGCTATCGCTGGGAAGGAGGGTATTCGAGAGAACGGGGGTGTCTTTTGGAAGCGGAGTTTGTCAGTAGGGCACGTAGAGACGGTGACCGGAGGCTCTGTACTCACCCTATGGGTACGCGACTGCTTTTCTGCATATACTGAGAGCCGACCGACAACAAGTCCATGGGTCGTAGTGACCCTCAGTCACGATTTGCTCTTCGGGAATGCCATACTCTTCCATGTTGTCCTGTCCCGGATCCGCTGTATCGGTGTACGCAGGATGGCCGTCCTTGACCAGCAATCGGCCGGTAGACCACCAGAGCAGTCTGTCTCTCTCAAGTCAGCCGGTGACATTGGTTGAAGGAACGACGCTAGAGCGCTATACCTCGCGTGACCTCTGAGGTCGTCGGCAATAATCTGAATGCGCGCTTGCCATGCCGCTCGCTCCCGGCCATTACTTGGAGGATGGTAGATAGTGGGAGCGGACTGGCGATCTCTGTAGACCCCAAAGGATGCGCAGCCTGCGATAAGAGGAGGTCGATCAGGAATACGCCGTCCACGAACTTCTCTCGGTGAGGGGTTTGCCATGGCTAGAATGCAATTGCCGGCAATGGACTCGATGAGGAGTATTCAGGGTCCAACAGGGCCACGGTTTCATGTACTACTCAAGATAATGCTTGAGAACGAGGGCCAAACTGTAGGAGCCTGGGTATTACTTAATGAAGATGCAAAAGCAAAGGAGGGAGCCAAAAGTGAGCGGAGGACCTTGACCCACATCTGCCCATACATCAAGCGTTCCATCCAGTAGATGAACTCGGAGACTCCACTTGTCGATTTCTAATGAAAATAATCTCCGTCCTGGTGAAAGGGCCGCCCGTTCCTGCTTCCAGGCCAAGTGCCGCCCCATGGGGTTTGGCGCGCTCGTTCCGGGCAAGGCGCCCTGCATCGCCCCACTCGCCGCTTTCTCGAGATATAAAGACACGTCGTCCCTCGTTGCTCATCCACTTCTCTTTCATTTTCCTTCTTACATTGGCCATTCTCCTCGTTCCTGCAGCGGCCTGCGCCCCTAAGTTATTGCTCATCGCCGATCATCGATTGTTGTGTCGCAGCTTCGCATAAGGTCTTTGCACCCGCGATCGCGTGTCATCATCGACCTTCGATCTCTCAATAGGTCGTCCCTCGCTCTTTCTGGACATTGCTTATCTCTGCCAAAGCCTTCGAACAAGTAACAGAATCGTGCTCTCTCTCACACACACTCTTTTTCTCTCTCAAAAATTGCTCGCTGTCTTCACACTCTTGGCTTTTGCTCAATTCAATCGAAGATGATTTGTGCTTAGAGCGAGCTAAAGAGCTCCTAGCGCTTATTTCGATTGCTAGATTCTTGAACTCTCGTTTCTCTTCGTCAATCATCGTTTCATCATCGTTCAACTAATCTTGAACTTTGCTGCGACATTGATTAAGATTGTTTCGCTAATGTCGATCGCAAAGACGAAGCAAATGTCGAACAAAAGCATTGCTACTACACAATCAATGAAGAAAATGCTTCATTTCTTATTACTATTTCTCGATCTTCCAATAAGTATGTCTAATTGGTCGCTTCGATAAGAATTGCCTTCCAACAAAGATCTAATAATATGACGCTAGAGGGTTGAGCGTGAATCTAAACAACAATGGTGAGTCGAAGTTAACTAGTGAAGTTCTTAGAAGATAGCTTCTATCTTGATCGACAAGTTGCGTCGACAAGAATGTCATAATCGCGATAATCTAATGACGTGGCTTCGAGACGTTGATCTAGCTTTTGCGCAAATGTCATAAAGAGCGCGATGTCGCTAATTTATCGCAAGAATCTAAATTTGAAGATCTAAACAACAACAAACAACAAAACTTGACGAATGAAAATTTTTCGAAAAGTTGCAACGCTTAGCGACTTGAACGATATAGATCGAATACGAGCATGTATTGATTAAAAGCTAAGCTAGAAAATGTCGCAAAGAGTAAGACAAAAGCAAAGATCAAGTGTGTTCGATTTGGCGATCGTGCGACTATGTCAATGATCGTCGATAAACAACATTGAAGAAGAGAAGACACTCACGACATCAATAGAGACGATGTCGCTCGAATAGATTCTTAGAAACTCATTGATCGAAAAAGAGATTTTCGATGGCGTCTCTACAAGAACCAGAAATGTATATAATCTTCGTTCTGATCCCTTCTATCTACTCTAGATTTTCAATTGCGATTGCGAGCCCAAGTTACATGTTCATTTATATCTTTCTCTAATTGTTATGCGCTTGCATGATATCATGATCACGATCAATTTAAACAACGTTAATTTCTATCAATCTTCTAGCACGACTAGATCGATTAGCAAAAATCGTATGTTAATCTTTTAACACAAAGGCGAAATTGATGGAGACACTAGAAGTAAAAATGCAAATATGTAGAATTCAACATTAATAAAGTTGATTTAACGAATTCAAAAATTCTTAAGTGTGTTAGAAGTTATTACAACGAAGATCGTCGCAAAAACAATAGAAATTGAAACAACACTATTCTACTCTTTCTTTAGATTTCGACAATCTTGCTATTCACTTCTCAATTATCAATTTTGGAGCAATCTCGTCTTCACGATCATGCGACACATTCGAAGATAAATTAAACTCGTTCATCGTTTATGTAAAGTTTAGCGCTCTTTGCAAGCGCGATAGACTTAGAAACCAAATGTGATCCTCAAAACCCTCACTCGCTAGTTTCAATACTAACAAATGACGTCGATTTAGATGTTCCATTCTTGGCTAGATGATAGACAATTTCATCTTCAATTCTTCTCTACTCTCTAATAATCGCTTCTCGTCGATATACGATGTACAAACCTGCGAATCAAGCGACGATGCTAACAAAGGTACTAAGTCTTACCACACAATCGATGAAAAAAAGAAGAAAGGGCACAAAGAAGAGATGTGAGAGAATGAAGAGACTAGATGCTCTAACGAATTTGTAACGACCAAAGATGTCATAGACCTTCGAAATTCCTTCAAACGCACAATAAAAAATGCAGATTTGAACAAGAATGACGAAAATTCGCATAGATCGAAAAAAGTCCAATGTGCAAATAAGTGCGTAGATCTTTATTGCCATGAACGCGTTTAATGTTTCTAGAAAGACTCGATCGTGATCGACAAAACAAATGATATCGACGACGATGACGTGAATGACTTCGTCAAGCATCGCCAATCTCTCTTGGTGATCAAGTCGTCTCCTCGATCTATCTTTAGAAATTCCTTTGCACTATTCTACCAACAACGCAAGAATACAAGTCCAAGTCAATCTAGTAAGGTTGACGACAATTAAGGTGAGCGCTAACAGCGCCTTTCTAATAAACATCCAGGATTTCCTAACATACTTCAGACAACTCTTTCGTGATTAAGAATGACGAAACGACCAACGAAACTGGCACTTTCACCAGGGCCACGAACGTTGTGTATGAGTTTACTATCGCACATCTCCCAAATTCTTACCCGAGAAAACTGCCAAAGATGCACGATTGCTTGAATGCTCGTACTACCACGTTCTCTACTACCTCACTCGTTGATCGCCCGACCTCTTCTGATGCATAGATGGTTCGCGACGACGATCACGAAGCAGCAGTGATCATCCATCCCTATAGCGTCATCGCTGTCATCTCACTTTTCCCTAAGCGTCTTTAGAGTTAGCGAGATTTAGCACTAGATGAAGAGAAGAAATAAGAGATCGTAAAAATTGTTGATAAGAGACGAACAAGAAGTGACTATGTGTACAATGTGCGCTAGAAGAACACATGATTGCCAAGAAGCGAATTAGAAAATGTACAAAAACTATTGCAAAATTTTGAAGTACAAGATCGTACGCAACGTGAACGCAAACGAGGCCAACGAACTCGCACAAAGAAGAATCGCTAATCGATAGCTACTCTATAGTGCAACGAACGCAATGCTATATAATCATTATATGTTTCATGATAGTCATCACAAATACTTGCTTAGATGAAGATGACTTTTGTTAACTTGCATACGATTTCTAAAGTAATAAGTCTATAGCGTTAGATAATTTTGCAATCTATTTGCTATTGCTTTTCTCGTCTGCAATACTACTTTAATCTACAATGAGATAATTGAATTGCATTAGCACCCTCCATGATAAGCATGCTATTTGATCGACTTGTTCATCTAGTTTGTCTCACATTAAGCCCTCGTTGATTGGCGCCTTCTTAGCAATGCCATTTATGAATGTCGATTGAGGACGACTAGAAAGAAAGGGAAAAGATGATGGAAAGGGTGAAGGGGATAAGGCATAATCGCATAACCACAATCTGATGCTGCACAATCGCTATTAACTCGAACTATGTTCACCCTTGAAACTCTTTTCTAACTTTGAAATCTTCCCTGGCAAGCAATTTCCCATGCAAGATTCTACCCAAGTGAGATTTTCGAAACTCTACTCTCTCCTCCTCAATGCCATTAGATTTTTAGAAACTCAATTGAACTTGTAGTAAAGAAACAATCTCTTTCCATGACTACGTCAAAATTTAACCTGCTTGTTGAGCTAATGAATCCGTCGCATGCGACCTAGATTTGCTCGTACAATAAGTAAAAGCCAAGTCCTAAGAAACGACAAATCGAAAGAAACTTCTCATAACTTCTTAGATAGAGTTGAGCGACAAATAGATTAAGTAACATGGCGAAAGAAGAATTGAATAAGTATTTAGATATCGCAGGAATTGCGCAAAACGAAAGATCTTCTAGAGTGTGCGCAAACATGCTATAGTCACTAGAGAAATCGACTTCCGCCTCCAGTACATGGAAAATCATTCTCTCGCATTTTGTCAAGTCGCTTTAGACAAACTTAGTCTCTTTATAACTAGACTACAATTGCTCTAGATAATCAAGTACTTCTTCGCATGTCACTTCAAATGTTCTTGATACATTATTAATTTTCTTTCGAAATGTCTTCTAACATCATCTTTTCGAACTATTAAATGATCGACTTCGTATCGTCGAACTTGAACATTGAAGAGTTACTTTAATTAAGATCAAAACACATTATTTCTTGCAATTTTTAGCAAGCTTAGATTAGATGTTACAAGTAATATTTGTAAATAATTAGCATCATATATCTTCTTAAAATCTTTTAGCGTTCGCATATATATCTTTTTCGTCTTGATTATCTTGTCTTAATTTGCGTAAAAAACAACTAGATTGTTAATCGTATTTAACGTCAATATGTGCTTGACATCTTAAGTCTTCTCGTATTCTTTTAACGTTCACATATACATTTTCTTCGCTTCGATCATTTTGTCTTAAGTCTTATAGAAATTTCTTAAATTGTTAATCGTACTTAACGTCAATGTGTGTTCGATATTTCATATCTTGTTGTATTTTTTTAGCGCTCACATATACATCTTCTTCGTTTTAATCATTTTGTCTTAATTTGCATAGAAAAAATCTAAATTGTTGATCGTATTTAACATTGATGTGTGTTCGACATTCTATGTCTTCTTGTATTTTTTTAGCGTTCGTTTATACATCTTTTTCGTCTCTTTTAGTCTCTTTATCGTGCTATCGAGATAGTCTATACGATAAATATCGTTTATATTAACAAGATTTCAATCGACAATCTCTTTTCGTTAACAATGCTCTATTTGAAGAACGTGCTAATTTAGACGATCGTTGATAGTGTGATCGTTGGGTCGGGTCGAACACTTTTTTCTCAACCCGACCCACCCTCTTGGGCCCCGTAGGGTTGGGCCAGGGTTAGGGCGCGACCTCGACCCTAGGGTCGGGTTTCGTCGGGTTAGTGCCAAGAACCCAAGCTAACTTCGTCGCGTTAGCATTTGCTTATCTTATCTTATCTTATCTATGCGCTAACATGATTGGGCTAGCGTAGGGTCCACGCTAGCCGCATATGGTTAGCGCGTCACGTGACGTCACGTGGTCGAGTGGGTCGGGTTGGGCGCTTGGCGCGCCTCATGCGCCCAACCCACCCGATTGGGCTAGAACTTTTGCCCGGCACCAGGGTTAGGGTTGGGCGGGCTAGCCCGATCGGGTTGAAACCCGACCCGACGGTCACCCTAGATATTAATGCGAAGAAACTAACTAAACGATTTGACGAACTATCATTAGCACTAGCTACGACAAACAACTATATCAATTAAACAACAAAAGTATAGCGATAATTTAATAGATTACGACAATCGAACGTTGTACTTAACATAAAATCTATCGATAAAGCAAGTTATCGTTTAGAATTCTAAAGCGACAAAGATGTTTCAACTAATAGAGTATCTAAGAAACGCAAATCTATAATATAAGCTATTTCGAAAAAGTACAAAATTCGCGTCGATTTAATTAAACAATATTATTAAGAGCAAGACGCGATTCAATAAAGCGATAACAATATTGCATAATTATTCGCTAATTGAAGCGTTGTCGAATTACTACAATCTTTACGCGTGTGTGCATAACTAGATTCTAAAATATCTAATCAACAAGTTTAATATAGCGCTATTCTCTTTAGCGACGCATTGTATTGCGCAAAATGTTATTTAAGATTCTATGTTTAATTACTAGTTGATCAACGATTGTCTAAATTAATACGCTCTTCGAATAGAGCATTGTTAACGAAAAGAGATTGTCAATTAAAATCTTGTTAATATAAACGATATCTATTATATAAACTATCTTGATAGCACGATAAAAAAACTAAAAGAGACGAAGAAAATATATAAACGAACGCTGAAAAAATACAAGAAAACATAGAATGTCGAGCACACATCAATGCTAAATACGATCAACAATTTAAATCTTCTTTATGCGAATTAAGACAAAATGATCAAAACGAAGAAGATGTATATGCGAACGCTAAAAAAATACGACAAAACATAAAATATCGAACATATATCGACGCTAAGCACGATTAACAATTTGAAAAATCTTTATAAGACTTAAGACAAAATGATCGAAACAAAAAAGATGTATATGCGAACGCTAAAAGAATACGAGAAAACATAAAATGTCGAACACACATCGACGCTAAATACGATCAACAATTTGATTGTTTTCTACGCAAATCAAGATAAGATAATCGAGACGAAAAAAATATATATAAGAGCGCTAAAAAAAAAGAAGAAGACATAAAATGTTAAGCACATATCGACGTTAAATACGATTAACAATCTAAATCTTCTCTATGCGAATCAAAACAAAATGATTAAAACGAAGAGAATATATATACGAACGCTTAAAAAAACACAAGAAAATATAAAATGTCGAACATATATCGACGCTAAATACGATCAACAATTTGAGAAATTTCTATCACGTTCGAAGTAGAATGATCGAAGCGAAAAAGATGTATATAAGAGCGTTAAAAGAAAAGAAGAAAACATGAAGTGTCGAGCACACATCGACGCTAGATACGATCAACAATTTGGAAAATCTCTATTACGTTCGAAGCAAGATGATCAAGACGAAAAAAATATATATAAGAGCGTTGAAAGAAAAAAAGAAGACATGAAGTGTCGAACACACATCGACGTTAAATACGATCAATAATTTGACTATTCTCTACGCGAATTAAAACAAGATAATTAAGACGAAGAAAATGTATATGCGAACGCTAAAAAAATACAAGAAGACATAAGATGTCGAACACACATTAACGTTAAATACGATCAACAATTTAAAAATTCTTTATACGAATTAAGACAAAATGATCGAGACAAAAAAAATATATATGCGAACGCTAAAAAAATACAAGAAAACATAAAATGTCGAACACATATTAATGCTAAATACGATGAATAATTTAAAAATTTTTTACGCGAATCAAAACGAAATAATTAAAACGAAAAAGATGTATATGCGAACGCAAAAAAAATACGAGAAGATATAAAATATCGAACACACATCAATGCTAAATATGATCAATAATTTGAAATTTTTTTACGCGAATCAAGACAAGATAATCAAGACGAAGAAAATATATATGTGAGCGCTAAAAGATTTTAAGAAGATATATGATATTAATTATTTACGAATATTATTTGTAATATCTAATCTAAGCTTGCTAAAAATCGCAAAAAAATAGTGTGTTTTAATCTTAATCAAAGTAGCTCTTTAATTCTCAAGTTTAGCAATACGAAGTCGATCATTTGATAATTCGAAAAAATAATGTTAGAAAACATTTCAAGAGAGAATTAATAACGTATTAAAAACATTTGAAGTGACATGCGAAGAAGTACTTGATTATTTAGAGCAATTGTAGTCTAGTTATAAAGGGACTAAGTCTATCTAAAGCGACTTGACAAAATGCGAGAGAATAATTTTCCATGTACTGGAGGCGGAAGCCAATTTCGCTAGTAACTATAGATGAGATAAAGGTGGGTTTTTGTTAGCAAGACGAAGTACTACAAACGTCTAACGCCAATGTTAGTAGAGAGTCTTACGTGGCTACATAATCTAATCAAACAGAATGCTTATACGCTTAATGAGACGAGTATATAGCGCCTATAGAGGCATGTACAGAAGCTTGCCAATGTCGCCCAAATATCCTTTGTCGAACATGCTCTCCTTCATAATCAAAATCAATTCTTGACTAGAATAAACAATGAAACCAAAGTTCGTCGATCGACTAAGTCAGTAGTACTAGGGAAGGCGAAGATGATAAGTTATAAGGATATCGAGAAGGCACGAGCAAAGCGTGCTGCGAAAGAGATCATAAAGGGCAAGGGAAAATGTGAAGACAGGTGAGTCAAAGCCAGAAGCCAAAGTGGCGTAGATAATTAAAGCGCTAGAGACGTGAAGAGCACCAATGGCGCGGATGTACTAAAGCGCAGTTTGCGGAGAATAGATTGGTGCAAGAGGAATAGAAAATCATTGCTCTATTCTTTAGTTCGAATAGGTCTCTTGAGGCAGGCAGGCCGGCCCAGGCCTCGCGACTAGTTACTGTTGTTAGAGTTAGTCTTCGTCATATTCTCGACGCAATGAATGGGAAGTAGCAATGAATCATCTCCTGCATATTGTCAACAAGAGTCTTTCGTGCGCATCAAGGCATTCTCGCCTTCGATTCCGCTGTCACCAAACGTAACGATCTCGCGAACAAGACTGTAGCATATCTCGTCTGAAAACTTTACATCTCGCAGCCTACTCGTTGCTCGACGCAATACTATTCTGTCCCGGAGCAGGCTTGGGCTCCTTCGGTTCTTTCATCTCCCAATCCGTTTCGACTCTCCACTCCCTCGCCAGCTCGCGACGTCCCACCCGTGTGTGTGTCCGTACATCCACGCGATGCACAACCGTCTCGTATAGATGCAGCTAGAAGTTGGATTTGCAGGACCAGGCGCTCCAGTACTTGGGGCACGCGAGGTCCTTGCAGTACCATGCGCACCGACGGGCGCTGCACAGGTCAGCGTTGTCCCGCGTCGGTGTCGGTGTCGCTGTTCGTCAGATAGTCGAAGGGAGTGAACAACTTCGGCAGGGACGTCGACGATGTTGGCGGTGTCGAGTGGCTCCGTCGTGAGCATCGCGTGGTAGTTTTGGTCAGACGTGTTGAGTACGGTGCTCGATGGAGCCGGCATTGTGTGCGTCGTAGAACTCGTTTAATCTCCACAGGTAGAGCTGCGCGAATGGTTGGTACCTTGAAACATCTTCGTTAGGACTTGCTGCTTCCGCTGCCTGACTTCATTGATACTGACCTAAAGTAGTGGGATGATCCTGAGTGGCTGTTCTTTCTTCAACTTGGTAATTCTGGCACATGTCGCAAGGGGTATGCTCTGGAGCCTTGGTCCAGAACGGCCGAGAGGTTGACCCGCTTGTCCTTCAACCATGAGTGCTTCTGCTCCTTGCGCTTGCAACGGTCGCAAGTCTCTAGTGCTATCTTCGGGTTCCATTCATCGATGGTGTGATTTATGTGAACGAAGCCCAGTTGACCAGGCCGTGACTGGTACAGGATGGGACAGGGACGGGAATAACACTCCGCCGTGGTTCGTGCAACAGGAAGGGCAGTGGTTTTGGAAAGCCGTGCACATCTTGTCTCGAAGTACGAAGTTGTTTACACCAGCGATCCTCCGGCGAGGATTAACGATGACAGAATACAATTATTCAGAACGCAGCACAGTTGGCCGATATGTCTTCGATGGTCGTGAGGCTGTGGATGCTTCATTGATTTAAGGTCTGTTACCTCAATATTCTAAATGTGGTTCCCCCCGACCACTTTTGAAAATTGTTTTTTTTGTTCGACCCGGAATTGCAAATACGTCAATTCCTCAACATCCACTCTATATTTTCATATACAATTGATCACATAATTGAACACTACACCTACGAACGCTTACACGAGGTTTCATAAATAAAAATTTAGTTGGGACAAAGTTGTGTGTGTAATTGCGATTTTGAATCTTCGCCTCGGCACATTTTGGGCGCTTTCCATCAAGCCCCACCATATGCATTTGATCAAACACTTTCGCAGCCATAGATATACATGCACATACTTATAGTGCTTAAAATTGATAGCAATGATAGACATAATATAGTCTGATATTCTACTAGATTTTTTGATAATTTGAATGCGTGGATGTTGAGGAATTGACGTATTTGCAATTCCGGGTCGAACAAAAAAAACGATTTTCAAAAGTGGTCGGGGGGAACCACATTTAGAATATTGAGGTATCGCGACGGAACAGTAATCGTGCTCCGCTGCATCCCGTCATCAATCTCGTTCTTTTCCTTTCTGCTATTATCAGACCTGCGATCTCGTCAGAGCTGTCATAAGCAAAATGGTACCGCTAAAAGATGTCCAGGGCAAGGTTTACAAATTCAAGAGCAGGTCAGAATGCTTCGGTTTGGGCATGCCTGCTCTCGATGTCACAGACGTCGTACGCAGGCACCTGGTTCTCGTCCTAGATATTGTGCCAGGAAAGTTGGATTGTGTAAAAGTCATGACAGTGAGTTTTAAAGTTTAAACAAGTTAGTCATCGATTAAGATCAACTCCTCCAGATTACCTCGACGTTGAAGGATCACGGCGATTATGTCCCTATCTCCCCAACACCGAAGAGGGGCTTTGCAATCCAACTTCCTCTTCGAAACCACCTTGGATGGTATCACGGAGATACTGTCCTGTTTTTTACTACACTGCCAAAGTCTTCATACCTGAAGATTGACTCGTACTACGAGGTACCCGTACAATTGTTGGTTGAGGCTAAAGATTGTTCGGACAACCCTTTGATGGTTTGGCCAAAACATCAAGGCGGGCTGGGAGAGCTTCGACATCATATTCGACGTCGTGATTTGATTCGCGAGAAAGAGGAGCTATACCGCACGACAGAGAAGCAGAGTGAAGAGGAGGACGGTGTTTAATGGGTACTTGTTCTTACGAAGGCCTTCAAATCCACCCACCGAACTACCAGCTGGAAAGTCGGTACTTCGGTACATATCGCAGGATAACTGCGGATATGTGTCTGTTCAACAATCAGATAGCGCCCAGCTTCGTTTGATGGAGCTGTCGACGTAGGGCTATATAATACTGTACCATCCCAGTATGGATTTAGTCGGATAGAATTGGCCGCCATCGGCCATTCAATTGAACAATTCTATTTTGTGCGTATCCAAAAATAAGGAAATCATAAACCTATCTTTACAGCTTCTGCTTCAATAACTGCCATCTTCCTCTCATGCTCAACCAATAATTTGTTCTCCTCTTCATCATATGATAATTTCTCCTTCGCAGAAAGCTCTTTGATTGTTCCATCATAATCGAAATCGTGCCAAGTTTCCCAGAACTCAATCAGATCCCAATTCATGCTGTCTTCCGTCACTTCTCGCCATTTCTTGAATTCTTCGTAATCTAGAAAAAAACCCATATCTGAAAGCCACCAATCGCATAAACTAGTGCCGATTCCATCTTCCAGGTCGCAAAAAAATTGGAAGTGAACTATTTCAGTATGCCCATGCGCATAATTAAGCCTAACTTCGTCGTCATCCACAATCTTCGCCCGTACACAATCATGGAAAAGCTGGTAAGAGACCCAGTTCAGAGGGGCTCTGGCTCCAAACTTCCGTGCAAAGAAGCCTAGGGTGACACCGATATCCCAGGGGCATTGTCGTTGGAATTTTCTCGCGGTATAGCGTCGTGCTTCCGCAGTGGACAGTTGTAAAAAGCAAAGTTCTTGAAGCTCACGCTTCATTAAGGTCTGCAAGGAGACCTCATGTAGCACATACTTCTCGGGTATAGCCCATTCAAAAACGACTTCGTGAGAGAATAAATTGGGTTCCGGGAGTTCGCATTTTTCTGCCAACTTTTTTGCGGAATGGATTCGGGTAGCAGTTTCATTTACGGTGGGTGGGACCTCTATGAAAGCGATCCAAATTTCTGCTGACGACTCGCCACCCTCACAGTGCTTGTCAAAAGCACGCTTCAAAGTGTCGATGATGCGATCACTTCCTGACACCAGGGCCGTGGGCTCTCGATTCCATTTGTTGGCATGATTTCGGAACTCTTCAAGGAGGGCCGTGTCGGATAATGGATCACCTTTCGGCGCTTTAGCGGAGACGAATTGCCCAACACTGCTTTTGGAGTATGCTCGAGTATATATCGTGCGATTAGCCATGGCTCTGTGATCAGGCGCATCACAAGGAGCATCCAAGCTCTTGTACATCAGATCCTTGCGGGCGTTCGGCACACAACCTGCTCGATTGAGGACTACAGGATGATGACTTTCGTGGTGAAGAAAGAGCTAGTGGCCACAGCAGACTCGGAATCGGATGCGATATTGGCTGTCTGGTCATCAGTGGGTCATCAGTGAGCCTTTGGTCACCTTGCAACTTACTGTTGATTATTTTTTGGGTCAGCTCATGTGTTGAGAGTGCCTGGTTTGGTGCCATCATAGTTGTAGAGTCGATGGTGGTTGATGGGATGATGCCAGGATTGACCTGCCTCATTCTCGGCTTCGGTATAATGTATGTCCGATCATCAGGTGACATCAAAGTTCCAAAAATGTCCGTGCGTGTTCAAAAGAGTTTAGGTAAATGTCTCGTCCTGCATGGCGACACCCCCCGTGCCGAGACGCATCCTCTCTTTAGGTTTATCTACTCTCGCCCTCATAAATGTCCGGGTCGTGAAGGTATCTTGTAGCCAAGAAACGATAGATCTTGTCGCTAATGATATCTTGTTGACGCTGGGGGATAACGCAGTGAGACAGATGTCGAATCTACGTGACATGTTCACCCTCGAAAGCTTGAATATGTCGGTCGTTCGAAATCAAATCGAGATAAGGGTGAATGTCCCGACCGTCGCGATGTCTAGCTGGCAGAGCGACAGGGTACTCTGGTTTTCCGGAGCTCAACTGGAACAGCCGTACTTTCCACTTCCCCTGTGCGCCCGGAAACTGTACAATTAGATCTTTGTGACTAGCAGGAGCAGTGGAAAGTCATCCAATCATCTACAATCATTATTTCATCGAAACTCTTTAGAAGCTCCGTAACGAACGCAACCAGAATGAATATTCCAAGATCATAAAACAATTTTTTGGCGTCTCTTTCCTGAAAAGATCCCATTATTGTGGCGACAATCATAATTTTTATTAACTCGTCATTGCTTTGATGCAACGCATAGAACTAGACATGAATCGCTTCGCCTATTTCGAAGCTTTAAATTGTATAAAGATTTATTACAAGGTCGACCTTCCATTTCTATTTTGCCCCTATTTTCGTTATCTCCCTTGCTAATCCTATCGTGTAATTATAGGTTGCTTTGAAACGCTTCATTGATAATATCGTTATCGAAGTAATCGAGGCGAAGCTTATCTCCCCACTTGACGATATCTTCACTCTCGTAGCTATCTCGACTATGTTCGTCGATCTCGTGACGAGCATAACTAATGAATTCAAGGAGAATCGTGCCTAGCGTGAACAATTGATCAAGCAACTTGACGTCTTGACGAAAGGCTTTGATACCTATAAGCGCTTTATCGACGTTAGGCTCCTTAGTAAGACGAGCCCTTGCTTGTTTCATTTTAGCAGTTGCTTATATCTCGAGTAGATGCAAATGATGACGCAACTCAATTCGATTCTAAGTTCAATAATCACTTTGCAAGCGATAAGTCTATTAAGTCTAACGAGGGTTTTGAGCTTTCGTTTGAGGAAAATACTAGATCTTCGACAAATGAATCTATAAGGCTCAAACACTCAATTGTTGAAAGACTTGAGTGCGTAATCGAAGCGAAAATTTTTGCTCTTGCATCAAATTTAGTCCTCGAAGCTCTAGATAGTGAGTTTGTCACATTAGGGTTGGGCTCATCCAAGAAGCTCAAGAAGAAGTTAAAAATATTTGCAAGACAAGCTATCTTTGAAGAGAATTAATTTTCGTTTTTCTATCTCAAACTTCAATTGCAAAAACAAGAGCGAGACATAAGGTCAAAACAATGAAACGTGATAATTGAACATGAAGCTTGAAAGTAGAAGTGATTGTGATGGATCCACTTTAGGCACCCATTCCATAGTCGTGCATTAGTTATTCCATTTCACGAAATCGTGTCTCACATCATTGGCACCTTCCTTGTCAATGCTATCGCAAATCCCAATTCTTGCTCGTCGCTTACTTTCGTCATCTTAGATCTTGCAACGACATTTTCGTGTAGACACGATTGATGTAGTTCTAGCTTGAGCGACTTCGTTATTGTTGCTAACTTTGCTCGATCTATTTGTAGATATCATTGGCATATAGCTCGAAACTCATCGATGCTTGACTTCAATAATATCTTCTTCCCCTTCTCGAGCTGTATAGCATCGTTCATGGTCAAAGATTGTCGCTTCGACTTCGTAACTTTGCGCCAAAGACTCGTTTCGCCAATATATCTCGCCAAACGCAGAGCATGACATTCGTTCCGATCGCATTTGAACAACTTTGTTATTTCCAATACGATGCAAAGACTAGAGATGAGATCAAGCGAGCGTAATGAGGCGTACAATTTGCCCTTGCACCCAATTGCAAAAAAAAGGCGTTAGGAAGCCACACCACCTAAAGCTCTAAGTCCGAGAAAAGAGGTTAGTCAAGCGATGGAGGCATAAGCATGATCATTGAGGTGATAGTTCATACGAGTTACTAGTTTTTGATAAGAAGTACACTCAAGAACTTGTTTTGCTTCGCCATCTTCAAGGAATATCTTTCGCCTAGAATTTCTTCCATGTACATCGTTAACTCCCTTCTTGATCAAAAATGATGTGGGATTCTTCTAGCTCTTTTGGCATCGAGAAAATGATAAATGTTGATATTCACACCTTTGAGTGCCTAATGAACGAAAGGACACGTTAGCATGAATACGATCACGCGAATCTCGTCGAGCGTATCGCTGCAAGGACTGCACCTTTTTGCATTGATTAATTGATGATGGCACGAGATTGACTTCGCAATCCTAGCAAAGCGTTTGCCATCTCTTCGTAACGCGAGCGTCGCTCTCGTAATGTGATGCAAATTTCGTGCCAATCCTTCGAACTCTTGCTTTCTTATTAGTTTCTCCCTCAAGGTCGAGGCTTTAAAGGTTGCGCAACATAGAAAAAAAATCTTCGTTATTCGTGTCATATTAAGCTTCAACGCGACTTTCCATCTCGTCGATATTGTGATCGACAAGAATCTCTAATTCGAAACATTGACTTCAAGTCTTCTCGAATATCTTGCTATTTAACTTTTGTTTCCAGTTACGAATTTTTGCTAAGCGACGAAATTCGATGTGAAGCGTGGCGTAAGAGTCGAAATCAAAATTGTATTGTTGAAAAAAGGCCGATCGTGCCAAGGCTAACGTAGGTGTCATCACAAATATGGTATGCTCTTAAGAAATTAGGTTTTCGAACTTCTTGTGATTTTGAACACAAACTCTTCTTCTTGATACGAGAGAGCCAAGAGCAAGAAAGTTAGCGAAACCCCTGCCCAACACGATCGAAATAAGCGTTCTAGTTTCTATGACGAAGTAACAATGAAGATTAGTCTCGCGCGAAAGAGATATATTGTCAAAAATGTTCATCCCAAGGAAAAAGGCCCACGCAATCGACCTCATGAGGTTTATTTGTTCCCTATTGCGAATGTGAGAAACTAGGATCGTCCAATATGGTTCGGGGCGTCGAGTTCGTGCCTAATCTCTTCTTGTCTCATAATCAAACGCTATGCTATGTTGGTTCCTCCGACCATCCATTCATGATTGCATTGTGGCGCATGTGCCAAACCTTAATACTTTCCTATGGCGAAGTCGATGCATAATCGCTATCGTTGCCTGGAACTAGGAAAGGCATACGTAAACTCCTCGTCCTGCAATCATGGAAGGCAATGACTTATATTTTGGTCTCACGAGTCCGGATCTTCTAAGGAAGATTGACCGATCTTTTCCATGTAACGTTGGAGAATATGTCGACCTTTCGCAACTAGTTGTTGGCGATCAGGCTAGTGGCAAAAGCTCCGTTCTGGAGGCGTTAACAAAACTTTCATTCTCTCGAACGATCGTTGTCGCCATGCGATTGGTTGAATGGCACGCGTCAAGTGACCCAAGTCATTCGATAACAACAAAAAAAACGTAACCCTTGCTTCGATATCGCTACGCTTGAAATTGTAAGGCCTTCTACGTCTAACGTTTCAACGTTGCTGCTTAACAACCCGCTAATTCCTTGGTTTTTTAGATGCTAGCTCGATCGTTTAGATAAAAAAAGTGATTGACGTAACTTCTTGCGAAATTAGAAAGCTCGATTGATCATCATCTTCGCCCAGTATAGATTTGACATTAAATTGTTGCGAACTTTGAGATATAGATTGAAAGAAAGAAGCAAATTAAAAAAGGTCAAAATTGATATCGACTAACAAATTATCAATGACCAAGTAGATCCTTTTGTGCTAAATCGACATTTAAGTATTGTACACGTTCTTGATGAATTTGTAGACGATTCATTTTTCCTTGCCATCTAGGGTCGTGAAGTCGAACTTATGAATTGGATAACGATAAAAAATAGTCTTGTTTTCTTCGATTACGAAATAATGATCATAGATTCTCACAAAGATATGATCGTGCGAAATAGAAAAGGCGAGAATTTCTCGATTCAACTCTTTCTCGCGCTTCATTAATCTAAAAAGTTCGACAAGAGCTCTTACGACGACGATCATGCTATGCGCGTTTTGGCAATCGACGACGTTTAGCGTTGTCGCATCGCACTTAATCTCGCAAATGAGAAAGAGAAAGTACATTCGCATTGTGGTCATGAAATAGATGAGAGCCTTGAAGCCTATCTTACCCACAAAAAACTTAAGCTTTTCGAGTTGTTTCTTCATGAACGCAGATCGATCAAATCCCACGAAGTAGTCGAGTTGCGAACGAATATCATGAAAAGAGATTGCGCTATTCTAGTCTTCGTTGACGCATTTATACAAATAATTGAGATGCGTAACGTCGTATGTGGCTAAATTTTGAACGAAAGAAACAATTAGCGATTCAATGTTTCGAATGATCATAGTCTTGTTTCGATTTCGAATCTTTTCACAAATCTTGTCGAATAAATCATCACGAAATAGCGAGTCTTGAGAAATTATCTACTCGAAATAAAGTAGTCTCTCGAAATGCTCTTGCTTGCATTTATTCTTGTGTTTGCACATATAGCTACCCTTTTTTTCTAGATCAATTTCATACTCTACAATACAATATTGAGCACTTTTGACTTCACGTGATAGTTGATCGCTAGATATCTAAAGATTGAATTCCAAATTCTTACGACAAAGAGAAGATGAGAACCTCTTTCTCGCAAACAGATGTTGTAAGTGATGAAAATCGTGCATTGATATTAATGACTTTCTTAAACAATACTCTTGTAATCAATCCCTTTGTTCAAATTCTTTCGAAGATTTGTCTCTTTCGAAATCTTCCCTAACCTAACTATCTTGTTCGAAGTACTTCTTACGCCACCTTCCGTTTTAAATCCAATATTGGAGAGAATCAAAACTATTCTTATTGATGTCATTCGTCGCCTTCGAATGTAATTCCTCTTCAACACAACTCGAAGGCTTAGCTCGAACTCGCTCCAAAGAAAACTAATCTCGAATTCAAGAAAAGAAATGTTCAACTTCTTGTTCTTCTTGCCCTTGTTTTCGTTTTCGAAAGAACGTAAACGATTTGTTGAGGATTTGCGAACGCTATGGTGCCTCGAACAAATCAACGCTACAACGTGATAATAAGGGCAATGAAGGCACATACTTGTTTGCCCTCGAGAATGTTGCTTGCTAGAGAGAAGAAAATATCTATACTTTTCAAATGTAATTGCTTTTAGATGTGAATTGCTTGCGAAGATTTTCTATCGCTTGCAAACGTTCGTTTTTGCGAACAACTTGTTGTTTCTTGATGCTTTGAGACCGCTATCCTACAATTGATCAACTTAGACAACTAATATACGAACTCGAAATACATTACCTTGATCCTTTGATTCTAAAGACTACCGCAGCTTATTCTTGATAATTGACTTTGCTTGACCGCAGGCCATGTCGATTGAAATGAGGTGGCAAGTCTTTAAGTAGTCGCTAATGTGAAACAACAGGAGAATTGCAAGAGAGCCTAATAGAAGAAGGTGTGGCCAACGACGCGAAAAGTCTTGGCAGAATGAGCGATACGAAATTGAGCGCCTACTTTGACCCCGCAGCTAGCTCATTTCAACCTTCATGCTCCTCTCCATCTACGACGCATACAACTTGATCATAGATGCCTTAAATGTTCTCGAACTGGTCAACGAGCTTCGCTTCTAATTGCTTGAAGGTAGGTTTCAAACCTCTTAATGTGGCCTTCAACTTGCCCCCACGTTATCGCGCCAGGGCAGAATCATCTGTTCAAGTGCTTTACAAAGCTACATTTTCGCTATGGGACAAGCCTCCACCAGCAGCCATCGCGGGCACATCGGCCAATCAGCGCGATGATGCAAACGCTCGAGAATCTCGTGACCAAGGGCATCGAGGCCTTCCTCTCCAGCGCCCAGTCATGCCAGTTCGTCCGCGGTCAGAAATCCAAGCACGAGCCAGCGTGGTCAAAGCCTTGCCTCAGTAGTTAGACCCCATGAGAAAGATTATGTTTGGACACGTCGCTTCGCGACCCTAACCTTCGATTAGAGTTGATAAATTCTTAACTCTAGCATAAACCCTAAAGTCTTTTTTTCGAAAACAAACGCTTAATAAACTAGTTCAACGCTAAATGCGAAATCTTATTTAGTTCTTATCTACTAATTTCAATAAATGAAACGCGGGTTTAAACATAATCTTTTCATAAAGTCTAAGAACGAAACCCCATTTTTTTGTCAAAATGAAGTATATCAAAATTTAAAGTTCATTTTGTTGAAAGCTTGACAAATACGAGATTTTTAAAAATTGATTACAACTCTTTTATTTTACAATATTTCTCTACAAATGTTCGCAATTCAATTAAGATTTTCGATGTATTATTATTAAATTACTATCAACGCAAGCATCTAATGAGCGAAGTGAAAAATTGCGATCGAAATAGACATTTAATTGCAATTACGAAAAGATGTCTAAACATAAATTATTATTCGTTTATTGCTTGACTATCTCGAATTACGAGTTATTTTAAAGAAATCTTAAACACAAAGAAGACGCATTAAACATCAAAAACGAGTTTTCACAATGTCAAAGAAACGTCGCGCGTCTTTGTAGTAAAAACTACTTTAAACGACGTCGCTCACTCTTGATCGATCTCTCTTTCGCATTTGAATCAAATTTTTCGTTCTTTAAGTTCTAAATCTATCTTAGACGTTAAGTCTTTGTGCGACGCTTCTTGATCTTGTTTGCGAGCTTAATGAACTTGTTAACGAACGCAATTATTTCTTCGATTAACTCAATAAGCTCGACAACGAGCTTCGTCGTATCTTCGACAAGCTTCGTTGTTTCGTAAGAAGATGCCTTGAGAACGTTTATGCGCAAGATAAGCTTAAACTTTTTAATCGTTAACTTGCGAAAAAGACTCTATCTCTTGACCTTAAATCGTTTTGAAAAATAAATTTCGTCGATAAAATATTTCAAATTGTGATAGAATAGACGTATAAGAAACGTCTTTAAGTCGAAATTCTCAACTTCGCAAAGCAATGAAATATCTTAATATCAAAGATAATATTATTCTTTTTGATTAAACTTCAAGATATGATCGTCAAGATCTACAACGTTAACGTCGAAGAATTACTTTGCTAAATTTCTTAACAATACGCGACGAACGCGCAAATCTTCGTTTTTGTCAAACTTGATCAAATATATTTTGTGAAACTAATTAATCGTTATATCAAAACGAACGATTAAGAATACAAATTTATCATTTAAACGAACATCGAAATCGAGCATTTTCAAGTTTAAAAAAATCTATACATTGTTGGTGTGCTTGTTGATCATCAACACATAGTTCTTGTATTGTTCAAATGTCGACGAATTAATATTTTCGATTTTTTTCGCTCGATTGTTATTTTTTCAATTATATTGTACGTAGCTCTTCGTGTCGTACTTTAATTTCAAAGCGTTAAAGAGACAAAATGACGCAAACATTCGATTCTCGCAAGTGAAAGAAAAAATTGGCAAATTATTGTCACTAAAGTTTTTGTTTTTTGGCTTATCTCGCTTTTTAAGATTGTTTTAATAGTAGAAGTGTTAGCGAGAAATTTAATAAAAATTGCGAGAAAGAAAGAAACATACAAGCTTCTAAATTAAAGTTGCTTTGTTCAACATCTTTGACGAAACTTTTCTTGCGCTATTGAGCACATTTTTATTCTTCTTTGCTTTCTTGATCGTCTTTTAAGACGTACTTTTGAATTTTTGAATTTTTCTTACGAACAAAAAGCTTAATTCGAAAGCTTGTGTCAATCTATCTAATCTTTTTCTCGTTAAAGTAGTCGATAACAAAGCGACGTTTATATTTAATATCTCAAATGAAAAATTTAATAAAGTAACGATCGTTTAAACAAAAATTCGACGATCGAATGTTGTAGAACGATCAAAAGATATTAGATTCTTAACAATGATTGAAGGCATCAAATTTTCGTTAATAGTTGAAGGCATCGAAGTCTTGACAACGATTGAAGACATTGTCTTCTTAACAACGCTAATTGGCGCAATCTTCGAAGAAAAGTCGTGTTCGTTCATAATGCGAAGAATTTTGTATTAAAGAAAGCAAGATGTGCAATAAAATTCAATTTAATGTAGTTAAAAAAGGACAACAAAGCTCGAAAAAGCAATTATCTATTTTAAGAAAATTAAATAGATGAGAGAATTTATTTTTCAAAAAAAACTTTAACGAGAAATATAAATAATTAAGTATTAGATCGAACGACAACAAGAAATATATAAATTCACAAAGTTAACAACACTTAACAATAAATAAATAAAATAAAGTGCTTAATAACAAATAAATATCGCGAAGTGTTAATAAAACTAAGCAAAGCTTGCATTAATAATCTTATTATATTAGAAGAGATGCACTTTTCTAAGAGTGCATTGCGAGTGTTTTTTGACTTGTCAAGTCGTTAATGATCTTGTGTCAATAAAAGTTAAGACATAGATTAAAGAGATAAAAAAATAAGCGGACAATAAAAAGTAAACGACAAAAATGCGTCGCGCATCTTTGTCTCAATAATTTGTAAATAAAAGAGTATTATATTGAGCGTTTCAAATATTAATATTATTCGTTAATTGATTTTTTCATTTTTAAATTTTTCTTTCTATTTTTTTTTTTCGCAAACAAAATTCTTTTATTTATAATGATCGACAAAAATGAATTAGATCTTGCGATTGCATTCGCGAGTTTACGTGCTAAATTTTAAAATTTAACACAATTAATAATCGACTACAATCGACATAATATTGTGCAAAATACTAATAATTAAATATTATTCTTTGCGACAAAAGAAAAACAATTCGAGACTATTATTAAATGTTTCGAACATATTAATAAGCACATGAAGATCGCTAAAGAAGTCGTAAAAAAGACTTAAGCTTTGCTTAAACGTCGAAAGCTTTAAAAGTATGTTTATCAAAATGAATGCGAGACACTCGCGAATTTGAAAACGTCAATTTTGAAATCTTTTCGCAAAAGTCAAAAGCGTCGACACAAAAAATGTGAAATTTTTTTTTTGTTAATTCGCAAGTGTTAAGACGATGCAACAATCAATTAAGAATTTGATCGCTTTCAAGAAATTAATATTCTAGCAATAGCGAAGATTGCGAAACGCATTTTAAATTTAAATCAAGTATGCAATTTTGTGAGTCAAATTATTTTATAACGTTTGCATCGAAGCGCAAAAAATCAAAAATTAAAAAAATTAATCATCTTAAGTAACTAAAAAAAAATTATCAAAATGTCGAATCTCGAAATGACGTCTCTTCTTGAGAGCTTAAGATCGAACTTATTTAATTGAGAAACTTACGAGTTCAATGAAGTTAAAATAGACACCTTTAATCTATTAGAGAATCGTGAGACTAAAGTTGTTAAAAACGATATCTTAATGTTAGCGTCAACGACAATTTAATCGAATGAATAGTCAAGAGTTCGCAAGAAACGCTATCAACGATCAAAGTTGACGCATCAAGATTTGACATTAACGTCAAAAAAGAAATTAAACGACACATCAAACGATAAGCATAAAATCTCGCAAATCAAGAAAGTTATAATTGAAATGCGAATTTCAAATTTTTTTAATAATCAATGTCAATGTTGCGATGTCGACGAGGCGTTGACTAATTGTATAAGACGATTAACGACAAGAGAAGCGAACATGCGTACAAAAGAGCAATGCTTTAAAGTCGTTCGTTCGTTGCTAAAATCCTCGTCGACAAGTAGTTTTAAGCACGTTTATTTTAATCATTTGCGAAACGTTGTCGATTTCGTGAGACTTGTAAACAATGAAACGAGTATAATAGTTTTAATTATTAGAAGTTATTTTATTCAAGCATACAACGAACGTCTCGCGCTAAATTCATTAAAGCGCAAAAATTCAAACTAATGAAGAATGACAAATTGACAAAGAAATGAAACGAATATCTTAAAAATCTTTAAATATGTCGTCGAGAAATTTAGTCTTCTAATTAAGTATAACGAAAATATTACTAGAATGATCGTTATCAAGATTGCAAATCTTAATGTTTAAAAGAATTAATATCGAAACGAAAACGTTGTTGCGTCGCAATTATTCGAATAATTCTAAAATAACGTTGCTAACAAAAACGATCACGAATCAAAAATCAAAAATCTAATTAATATTAAGTACGATATATATCTTCATTATCTTAATGCGCGCAATAATAAGTCGAATCTAAAATGACTTCGCAATATGATGTATTCTTTTACGTAGCAAATTATTCGAATCGATCCTTTCTATTAACTTCTTTACGTCGCATTAAGGCTTGATCGAAATTGTCAATTTATCTTTTATTTGTACTACGTGAAATACACTTAGAAGAGCGACAATACGCACTTCTTTTACATCGATATCAATGTTTTAAAATACGTCGAAATCAACAAGAGTTATAGCATAATTTAAGGCTTTATGTCTTTAAACGATAAGTTCAAAGACGATTGCACTTTAATTATAAAAAACTTTTATCACAAAATTCGATTATAATAATTCGATATTATAGAAAGATGCGATGTGTTAATTGATGTCAAAAGAGCATGCATTCATAGTCTTAAAAATATGTTAATATAAAGATCAATTAACGTTGCGAAATACGAAAGTCTAGAATTTATTGTTTGCGATCAAGAAGATGTGCGTGTGACGCAATTTAAAATTGTACATAGTTTAATCGTACAAGAAGAAAAGACTATTAAAAGAACAATATTGCTCTAGTATGTAGCGATTCAATCTAACGAAAAGTCTCTCGATAGCGTTAAGTCAAAAAATGTTAATCAACTAATCGTTTACTACGCTCAACAAATCGCTTCAATTCTATCGTTGTTTAAGAAGCACAACTAATATAATCAAGTTAAAGATAAATTTCTCGCATCGACTTAACTTTTCTTGAGAAATTTTATTAGCAATGTCTTAGTTTACAAAGTTAACTAAAATGATTTACGAATAAAGATAAAGACGAATATGTTATTAGATAGTAATCGTATTGCGATCAAAAAAATTATCAATCATTAACGAGTTAATTCTTTAAGAACATTTAAAGAGATCTAAATGTTTGTTGTGCAAACAAAAAAACGAGCTTATTCTTCAAATAGTTTTTTCAAGAAATACGAAATAAATTCGCAAAGAGAAGTCGATCAAAAATCGCAAACTTCATTTTTAACATAAGAGCATCGATGTCGTGCGATGTAAATGAAATTTGCGCAAGCGAAAAATAAAAAAATAAAAAGACGAACGACGATCGAAAAAATCTTAATGAACAAGAGATTTAATAAATTTTAATCGCTAATTAAACGACCAAAAATGTGCGACGCATTTTTGGCGCTTTGAAGACTCTCGCTACTCGAACGACGAACTTATTTCTACTTGCACAATTAATCAAGTTGCACATAACCTTTTTTATAAATATAAATACTTATTTTACTTAATTTCTTGTTGCAATTACGAACGTAATTAATTATGAATAGCTCTTCAATACGTTTCTCTTTTTTTTTCTTATTTAATACAAGTTCTCTTTTGTCGTTATTCTTTGTCTCAATTTCTTATCGTCGTAATTCGCGTTTCTCTTATCGAGTCTTGTCAACAAACAATCGATTTTCGTCATCATTTAATCGCGAGTCGTTTATCGAAAATCGATTCTTTTTCGCCACGAATTATCAAGAATCGAAGCAATTTAATTTTTAAAAAATGAAGCAAATAAATAGTCTATTAAAGCAATGACGATAAATTCTATTTAATTATTTTTGAATTCTTATTCGCTTTCGAAAAGACAAAGCTCTCGAAAAAAACAATAGAAGCTCTCTTGACTTTGTCTATAATACAATAATTAACAACGAAGAATTTTTACAAATGCTAGAAATTCGCAAGAATTAATTTATGAGTCGCTACGATTAAAAGTGAATTATTAAAGATTTTTGCGAAGAGCTTATTGCGTTAATTAAAAATCAATTATTCGATTAATTTCAAAAGTTTATCGTGAATTTTAATTGAATTTTTTTTGTCGAATTTAAGAATGCGAAGAAGACGATAAAAATCGTTATCTCTCGTTGGCAAGAGATTATCGCTATTGTTACTTGCTAAAACTCGAAGATAACAAAACTTAAAAATACAATTAATTAACAACTTGTTATACTTTTCACTCTTTTTTATCTTTTGCGCTCAAAATTGTCGTTCAATTTTCAAATTATATTTGCGCTTTATTTATGACAAGATGACGCAAAACGAAGAGTGATAAACTTGCTATGTTCGTTTAATTTAACGATGTTCTATAAAACAATGTAAGATCGATTGAACAAACTAATCGACTTCGCAAAGACGCGTTTTATCGCGATAAAGAAGCTTTTTACAACAATTTTGACTTATAATAATCTCGAGTTTCTAAAGAGTTGACGAGGCGAGAGAATTAAAAAGACTTAGAAATTTAAATTAATTACATTTGTCATAATAATTCAATCTTATAATCTTGACATCGTGTCTCTTTATCGAAACATGTAAACTTCAAAAGAACATTCATTGTTAATCATGTCTATTGCTTTAGCTTCAATTGATAAGAATCTTAATATTAAGATACGATACATTCTCTTTCTTTTCCTTTACGCGATATTTAATTTAACAAGATTCAAACCTTTCATATAAAGAACGTCATTCAAAAACTCTTCAAACTATCAACGTACATCAATGTGAACTTTTCTTAAATCACATTTATGCCCAAGCTTCATGTACTAAACTCGCATGAAACGAAATCATATTCTACGATATTAATCTAAAAAGATGAAAGCACAACAATTAACAACATTTTAATTATAGAAAATCTTTATCTCAAGCAACTAAAAGTTGACCTAAACGATTTCGTTTACAATGAACATCTTCGTCTTATTACGAACGATCTCAAAACATATAAGCGAATGGAAGAGACAATTCGATTGCGAAACTATGTCTCTCAAATTTCGTTTAACAAATTTTATTGAATTTTATCATTTATCGAGTTCTAACATCTAGAATTTAATATGCTTCAACTTATATATGCAATACATATAAAAAGAATCTTTTATATAAATAAGATCTCTTTGCAATATGCGACAAACAAATAAAAACGTTAACGCGTCGTTCATCTTAATGACTTTCAAATCATTGAAAGACTAATTCTTCAAAGCTACACTACGCGCATTGTTGACACTTGAATTAGACACATGTCTCGTTCGTCACAAAGTCAATTTTTCGACAAAATTAAAGAAACAATTTCTTGACTTGAAGCGCAATTTCGCGACAAGAACGATTTGTGAATAGCTATGTTGCATCAAATTAATCGAGATCTTTATACAACATTCTTTACAAATTTCTCACTTTATCGACTTTCAATTATTGATTAGAAGTTTCGTAATTATTAAAACTTCTATACTTATATTAAGACGTATTTAACACTTAAATATGTTATCAAGATAATCAACATTAAATTTCTTCGTTATATATTTCGCAAAGTTACTATTATGTTTTAAGTGAAAAAGATCAAAACGCTCAATTACGCGAAGACTTTGCTACGCATGATGCATATAATAAACTCTTTTATTATCACTAAGAAATTGTAGAATGTTATTCTATTTAACGACTTAATCAATCTTCAAAATAAAAGTGATATCAATTTTGAGATCGATCGACTACTAAAATTGTTAAATTTAAATTTGAAGATCTTTTAACGAAAACGATCTTAATTCTCATTTAATAGCGATCAATTGCTTAAGAATTAAGCATTTAATGCTTTTTACTTAATGCGTCTTTAATTAACATTCAAGTTTGTTTTTAACTCAATTAGTATTAATTATCATCTTAAGAAAGAAGACGCAAAGAATATATAAAGTTTAATCAAAACATTATTGATTAAATCATTAATATCAAGCACAAAAGAAAAATACATCGAGAATGTTATTATCAATCTTTAAATAAAGAGTTTAAAGATGCTTAACAATAACGAGATAAAATACAATTTGTATTATAGATCTCGAGTTAAATTCGATAACATTATCGAATCTAGTATTGTCAAAATCGATATTAACACTAAGATTAATATAATAGAGAGCTTTCGACTTTTATTAATTTCTATGAACTCAATACAAACTTTTTCAATATTATAGTATACAATGTTCTTTATTTGCGATTTTGTTGTCAACGATTCGAAAATGTCGCATTAAAAATTTTAATTAAAATCTCGATGTAAAACTTCGATGTCATGCAATATTCTTTATGAATTTCGAAGTGCGAATGATAGAGTAGTTTTTCGCTTTATCTCTCTCTCGCGTTCGCGTTCTCGAATATTTCGCAAAATATTAAAATTAAAGTCAAAGACGCGTTGCGCGACATTGATCGTACTTAAATCGCAATCATTTAAATGAATTAATCTTTTTCGCTTTCTATCATTAAATAAGAGTGCAATATTTCGAAAAAATATTTCTCGCGACGCGTTTGACGTTATGTCTTTTAACGATTATTATTGTCAACAAGATGTTCGCGATGTTTGCGACGATCGAAGAATCTCGTTGTCGAAGACGTTGTTGTTTTTAGTATTTTTTCTTGATAAGTTAACTTCATTTCTCTTAACGTTTATATCGAATCTTTGTTTATTACTTTTCTATTTTCTTTTCGCGAACGATGCTTTGAAAACATTGTTTAATAGTCATTAAATTTTTCGCGTCTTATACTTTACCAAAGCTAAATTAAGTGATAGAAGCGTTCTAGCTTTCTTTGCATTAATCTTATTTTTGTCTCTTTTCATTCTTATTAGTATTTTATCGTTGTTTTTATTTAACGTCTAATCTCGTTTTAGTATATCGAAAATCTTAGCATTATACTTTGGCAAAGCGTTTCAAGTGTCGCCCAATTCGCGTTTTAGATTTTTGTTGTTAATTATTAGATGTCTTTATGTGTTAAGAATCTTTAATATTGCATTCGACATTAATAGATTTGAAATAAATCGCAAAAAAGAACTTTTAAAAACATTTGTTGTCTTTCGCTTTTTTCACTTCTCGAACTAACGTCTAATCTAGAGACGCTTAAATTTATTCTTTTCTCGTTTTAAATTCAATTTCTTATGTCAATTAATCAAAATTTAATTGTTCGAGTAACAAGCTAAACAACACGAGTTTAATTTGATCTTTTCGAACGTTAATAATGTTGTATCGTTCAAATTCACGTCGATAAAGAATCTTAATTTTGTCTCGCGATAACAATCGCATCTCTTCTTCAATGCAAAATTGATTAATTCTTATATATCTCGAGACATGTTGCGTCTTCGATTCGTTGCTTTTGACATCTTTTTCTTAGATTTAAACTTCTTTATTTCTATTAAATTTTTTTGCTTATTATTAGTTTCGCAATTTTCAAAATTTGTCTTTTTTACTATCGACTTTTCGATCGACGTTCGATTTAACGCATCTTTTTCACTTCGAATTCCTTCACATCATTGCGAGAATAGAAAGATAAAATTTGCTTGCTCTTCGTCGCATCGATTTACTTTATTAAGTCGTTAATATATCTTCGCAATCGACAAGAAAAGCATTTAAATGTAGACTTTTCAAATATTCGAATTGTCGACATCTAGCTTATACGCGTTCGTGCATATTAGAATTCTTGAAAAGAGACAATTCTTAAATCTTTTTTAAAAAGCGTCTTGAATACGTTTTTTGTCGTCGACGATCATAAAGACGAACATCGATTAAATTCACTCTATTGTCTTCGATAAATAATCTAGAGTTATTATTTATTATCGAATGTGTTCGCATGTCTTGTTTACGTCGCTTATTTTATTTATATATACAATTGTTTTTGAAATATTTTAAGAGCTTTTGACTTGCGTTAGCAACATATGTTGCAAATCTTTTATGTGTTTTTCGATATATTTAATGAGACTAAATTGCAAATATATTTTCAATCTATTTAAAGATGTTTTGAATATCTTCACATTAAAGACAAATTCGCATTGTCTCTTCATATTTTCTAAAGTCTTGTCATCAAGTGTGATCAACACATCTATTATTGGTATTTTAAAACGTAATCGCGTACAAAGAACGCCAAAACAAACGTAATTCGTTCGAAACTCTTTTTATTCGTTTACAAAATGCAATTCGTCGATGACAAATATGCAAAGTCGCGATTGATAAAACTCGTAACGCAAAACATTGTTAAAGAAATTCTTAAATATAACGATCTCGAGACTTGTGAATATTGTTCTAGTTAAATTTAATTATTAAACACTTCATGTCAAATATAGTAGCGACACTAATTATGCGTATAGTCTCTTTTATATATTTTCTTTAGCGTCTTCGACTTGTTGTTGTCGCCTTTCAACACTAGTGGCCAACAATTAATAATTTTCTTTAACTTTTTACATTAATCGTTCTTTAAAACGAGAAAAGACATAATTATTAACGCAATTTTCGATGACGAAAACATGAACGACGACGCCTAATATAGCAAACTTTTCTTAAATTTTGTCTTCGCTATTACGATTACGTTTTTCTTTAGAGCAACGTCGAACGCATTCAATTGCTTTTGTTTAATTTTAAATTCAAATATATTTTTGACGACATTAATAATCTTTTTCTTGATCGTTCTTGTGGTCAACGTTTCGCAATCTTTCATCTCGTTTTTCATTTTAAAATATCATAAAGATTAAGAGATAAAATCTAGTAATGATCGTCAACTTTGCTCGATACATTGAATTGAGAAAGTAATTAATCTAAGTCGACAAAATAATAGAACTATGAGAAGCGTCAAATAAGATGTCGAGACTATGAGAGAAGTAATTGTGCTTATGTAAAGATCGCGATTTTGATTTTTTTTAAAATCATTATGTTAAAATTAGTACTATAGTCGATAGTCGAGCTAATTGATTTTAAAAAGAACGTCATTGAATAAAGCATAGACAAAAGTAGTGAAATTAACTTGTTGTTGAACGCAAAAACCAAAGTGTTCGCGATCATCAAGTAATAAAGTTGCGTATACGTGTTTAAAAAACATAGTGTAAGTGTTTTTAATATATTATTATCAAAGATAATGTTAAAATGACGAGAAATGAGAGTTTCGCCCTCAAATCTAATGCAAAAAAAAAACAACGCTATAACGAACATCATGTTCGATGCGAATGTGTTCAAACATGCTAAATGCTAGTGCAGCCATCGCGCCAAAACTAATCTCTAGTGTTAGCTCTAGCGCGACCCTAACATAAGCGAACCCGCTAGGGTTCGCTTGAGAGTTGTTTCTTTTTTTTTGCATAGATCTAACTACTAAGGCAAGTCAAAGCCCACAATGACTGCTCTCCTTTCGTTGCACTCTAGTTGTATGAACGTGTCGTTAGACTTTGTGTCGCCTGAAGCCGATTGGCAGAAAACGCGCGTTGTAGTGTAAGTCAACACACTCCCATTACAGATGCTGCAACATCGTCGTTTCTCTTCATTGCTTCCTATTAGCCTCAAGAATCATTTAAGAAGATCGAGCCACAAGAGAAGCGAAAGCCGTTGAAGACTGTAAACAATGTAGGCCTTGCAACATTCTTCGAATCGCCTTGGATATTGTGATTTCAACAGTATCTTATAGTTTTTGAGAGCTCTAGATCGACGCGTCATCAACGAGACTCTTTGTCAAATACTTAACGAACGAGGAACAGCTCGTAACAATCTCGCCAGCAAGCACAAGAATCAAAAACATTCACGCATAACGCTCAGGTGCTATCGTTGTCTCCAATTTGGAAGGTGATACTGCTCTCGCCATGCCTTCGACAAAGAAAAGAAAAAGGAAATCGACGACATTCGAAAGTTGCAAACTCGAGCCACTCTTGAAGCCTGTACGACGTACCACGACTAAATCCTATTAGCTATTCGAACACGACTCTACATGTAAGAGTGTGGTAACTTGGGAAAATGAATTCAACGACTTGTTCGAACACAATTCGATCGCTTTAGACGAACCTCCTCGAAAGAAAGCCACAATTGGACAGACTCTAACTCAAGAAGCACTCGAAGAGCTTCAATGAAGTCTCGAGCCATTGTTCTAGACTTGTAACGAAGAAACTTATACTTCTTCCTATTACGCAGCATCCTATACTTTGGATTCCGAGGAAATCTATAGTAACTCGCGAGAGACGTTTAATCACAAGTACGAATGTCTGCCTCTTGTGAACGAGTATACTTCGCACGTTATTGCATCACTTGTCTTTATTGACTCGCGAGATGAGTTCAATCACAAGTGCGAATATTTGCCTCCTTCTACTTCGACATCCTATATCTTTGGTCGTGAGAAACTCTATATTGACTCGCGAGAAGAGTTTAATCACATGTACGAATATCTACCTCCTGTAGACGAGTTTACTTCGCGTGTCATTGCATCAGCCATCAAGCATTCGACTTCGTCACTTACTTGAGCGATCGATCGTGTCTATTTCGAAGACCGCTTTCGAACGAGTCTTGATTCGAGAAACGTTCGCAAGTCTCCAAGTCGCTCAATCGACTCTTGTAGCGAACAAATCAAGTCTTTCGATTCAAAAGAGTTTATGCGAGAGACAATTGAGCAAAAGATTGTTTTCGACGATTTGTGATTGGGAGATCGAGCCATGCTAAGTTGGAGTTCAAATTTAGCTCTTTTTTAGATCACAATGATGTTCAATCTTATTGATCGACATCTTTCTATTTTTGAAAGACTACTCACTTATAGCACAAACGAGCCTTGGACTTGTTTGCCAATGCCCAGTCACGAGAGATTTCTAACATAGCCCAAGTCTGATCTTGCAGTTTGTTTTAACAAAGAGTCGATTATTAGCGAAAGATCGTAAAAAGTCTTGCCAATGGCGACTCAAGATCTTGCATGCTTTGAGAATCGAATGTTAAGCGAGTCGAAAGTCTTTCATTTTTTGGCGATCGAGACAAAGAACGCCCCACTCGAGGATCAAAGAGCAACGCTAGAATCTCTCAACATCGCATCTCAAGCCTTGCATAACGTATACGAATTCTTCAACGATGCGGGTCCCTCCCACAAGCGAATCTTCTTCGACAAAATTCGATTTTTCTCTGTCTTCGCGAACTACTAGGAGATTCGTGTTTGCATTCATAGAGCAATTAAGATACCAAACAATGCGCGTCGCTATGAGCTTGTGCTATTCAATAGACCAAAGTATCGACTAGGCTTCTTTTTCAGAATGGATCAAACTTACGAGATCAGAATTCACACGAGAGAAAGTCAATAAGATCTTTCGAAGAATATACAAGTACGTGAGAGATAAGCTTGATGTCTCGATAAGTGCTGTCGCAGAAGACCTCGCAAAGAAAATGAACCCAAAGACTCAATCCGCAAGAGGGAAGCTTGATTTCTATCGTCACGAAGAGTCGTCTCCCAAGTCTTAAATCTTGCATGTTACATTCGTCGAAGAATCAATCAACGAACACTTTCACAGCCATCTAGAAAAGACCCTAACCCAAGTTGACTTTCAATTTGCAAAGACCAAGAAGGTATCAAGTGGCAAAAAAGAGCTCTTTGTCACGAGAGACCAACATCGAACATCAAAGGCCACTACCAGTAACGAAGACTAATTGAGGTAATAGAAGAATCTACCACAACATGTCAACAAGAGATGTGGTTCAATCAATTGGCGCTCGAGGCAGCCAACGGCGGAACACACAAGGTGTAGTGGCGATATAGTAAACCTTAGACACCCAACCAGCAAGCTCGACATGGCGAGCCAGGCAAGGGACTTGTTCCCACATTGGAAAAGCGATTCGAGGTACCTTTACCCGCTGTATCGTGTGTGTGTGTGTATTTTCTACGCGAAGGATTGCTGCGAAGCAGCAGTCCACTCGGCCGACTAGACCATGTTCGTCTCGCTGTAGCGTGGAGTAGATAAAGCCTGGGCGTTACATCAATATAGGTGAGTCACATGGTCCTATCACGGGAATGAGGTGGCTGGGACTCGAGTGAAACTCGAGTAGTCGACAATGAGCCTTATGCTATGCTTTGAGAGCAATCAACACAATCATTTTCATCCCAATCCGTCGCTCTGGTATTCCGTCTATCGCGCCCAGAATTTGTAACTTTATAAGCGTTCGCAAAACTCACGCCTTCCGACTCGCAATCTCGTCGTTTGGCGACCAAGGTTCGAAGAATGCCTAGTATGCTGGCTCTGTTTTCGAATCCCACGATCAACGCTAACAGTGTGATAACACTAGTAACTCGCGCGAAGAGTCGTATAGCTCGACGTCATCAAATTCGATCCATTGCCCGAAGCGTGCCCAATACCCTGCTTGGTTTGCCAAACGAGCTCTTGAACGCGATATTCGAAATGGCCTGTACAAGGGATGAGGGAGCGATACGTGTGAGCGACCCAGTCACCCAAATGAAAGATCAAGAACAGCCTATGAGGAATGAGTACTATCGTGAAGCGCACCCCAAGAACATGGCTATGTGGTTAGAGGCCTCGAAGGCTAAAGAAGCAAATATGCCCTTGAATTCAAAAATGCGCGCCATACTCAATGACTTCTTATGAAACCGTTTCAATGATGCCAGCCTATTGAGCTACGAATGGTTGACGACATCGACTGCCACCTGTTCTACTATTCGCCAGCTATGGAGCGACATGCCGTTCGCTCTCAACAAATGGGAATTCGACACTGCGATGACTGTGGACCTCTTCCTAAAGGAGTTTGAGTTGAACGAACAACTGTATTTGCAAAATGTCATTGTCGATGTGAATAACAAACGTGACGCGACATTGCTACGATCTCTGCTGGTCTGTCAAGGTCTCCGCGATGTCCACATTCGATTGCCGCATGAGATATTTGCTCGAACCTCGAAGTACAAACCCTAACCAGGGTTACAACATCTTAAAGCAATTCGTCAATTACCAAATCTACAAACCTTCACTGTCAACTGTTTTTGTGCCCGTGTGCTGCCTTTGTTGAACAGAGGCCAGTCCGATAGAGACCAGCACGCGCTGTGTTGTTCGTGGATATGAAAAGTCAGTATCTGCTATGCAGGGCGTATAGGTGGGACTGGCGAATATCATTATTGTCTCTCGCCGTAGCCATCGACTGCACGAAAGAGTCGCCCAACAGCCTATATTCTAAAAGTTTCGCGCTCTTGATGCGTACGATCACAAGCTCTCGAGCTAAGAACATGGTGATGGCAAGGCAAAGTAGCCTAAGTGGCTTGGATGATGGGGGGGGGGGAAGAGATCGACATAGGTGAGCACCCAGAATGAATGAGATTATTGTGCGCGATCTTCATTGAAGGCGAAATGGGAGCCTTAGAGCGACAGGCTAGAGCCGAACCTAATCATCATTGCTCATGCCTCGAAATTCGCATGGCTATAACTTAGACGAACTACAAATAAGCGAGAAGAGAACCAATAGTCGTCGTAGAGATCGAAATGCTAGTCAGGTTGCGAAGCCAACATCAAGTAAGAGCCACAAGTTCAAGATGTCCAATTTTGTGGCCGCACTTCGAATCATCTTCTACAAAGATGCAGCTCTTGTGCTCTAAATGGCGACGTCCTCGTATGCAGTATGGTATTGGGTTCAGGCGTCTATATCGACTACATACAAAGATATTTACGTCTTCAATGAGTTTTAGATATATGTATATATACAAGTACAGATCTTACCCTGTAGCTCCTTGCCCAAGCGAACGAACCATGTGCCTCTACTCTAGTTGAACTTAGAAGAAGAGAAATTCCTGCCATTATAAAGCATCAATAGACCAATAGTGTCAACTCTATCGCGTTTGAGATATGTTTTCTACGATCGCGTCACAAGACTTGTCTTTGCAAGACAATATCTTCACTTTCAAATTTTATCACGTTCTTGGATTTAACGAGTAGATCGCTTGCCTTCCTCCTGTTCCCATACCCCCTATAATAACGAGAGCTACCTGATGGGTCTCTTAGGCGCTCTTTGGGATAAGGAGGGGGAGAATTCAGATCAATATGATAAAAGTCGAACAAAACGCTGTACCCTCGACCACATTTCTGCGGTTCTGAATTCCCGCAATGTCCAAGCCCCAAGCTCCTCGAACAATGGGGATGGTAACGGCTCACAACTAGAAAGCTTTGCCGACGTTCAACCACTAGCGGGTCTCTCATCTCCTCTCAATGCCAGATCGACATATTCAGAAGGATACAAACGACAACGATCTCCGGCTGTAGGCTTGGCAAACAGTTCTTCCGGCGAGAACCAGATCAAACGGTCGACCACCGGAAGTTCGTCTCGTGGCGGCCCCGGGCGCCAGCTTGACTAGTTCTCCAGCCAGATTGGTCTATGCGCATTTCATGGTACTTCGAAAGGACCAATCATGATGCAGCCCCTCCCCTAGTGGTAAGACTAATCTCTGCTAGATGCCAAGAGACACGATCTATGTGCGTGATGACCAGTCTCGCCCGACCCAATTTGACTAATCCTTTAGTTAGACTAATCTATGCGCATTTCGTGATATTGCTTGCGACCATATGAATAATGAACACAACTATCACAAATGCACTATATGCAAGAAGAGAGACGCATGGAAGATCTATTAAGTCACAAACGCACACCCCAATGCCTAGCATACTTTCATCTATGGCAAGTGCAAAGTTTGTTGTGACGATAAAAAATTATTTTCTAATCTTATCAATGAGATGATAAGGTGTTGTAAGTTAAAAGCGACATCACTTGCCAAATTAAGATTTTAATCCAATAATATAGCATTGAATCGTTCGCTAAGTTATCAATGGGCAAGGCGTTGACAACTTCCGTCGAAACGAATGTGAAACGAGTCGTCATCTAGCATCGTAACGATCGATTGATCTACGATTATTTTAGGTGAGAACCTATGTAGGGCTATCCAATAGATTCTTTTAGAACCCCTAACTTGTGGACCCATTAGGTTCGCAAGTCCAAATTCGCAAGATCGTGACTCTTTCAACTTTCGCTACAAGCATCCGGCGTGACTCTTGAAGCACGATAGCACATATACAATAGCGACTCGCTGCGATCGTTATAAAGCAGCAAGATAGACATTTCACAAGCGACGCCATAATTCCTTGAAAAGAGCAAATGATCTAAAGAAACTGCGTGAAGCAGAGATCTACGTTCCATATATCGAATAGCAACGATTCCTGACTACCGAGTCCCAGAGAGATCGAGGTACGGTAAAGATGCTTACGCACTTATGGACGTGTAATCAAGTCGTGACATTCGATGGCGGGTGACAAGAACAAGAAGGCTAAGAGCATACAGGCTGTGCAGCTTATGTGAAGTGTGCTTTACGTTGGCAAATTGTCAATAACCAAAGACTCGTTCCAGCGAGTAGCTTGCTTTCTAGTAGTCCCCACTCAAGGACTAGACTATGAAGCAGGAATAATCAACTTGGAATGAATCGAGGTACTCCATGTTCGCGATTTTATCTTGAATTATATTACAACCAACGACTTGTTAAATTTGGTTCATTCATAAAGCTATAAGACATACTTTCTAGAATCCCTGATTTACGAACCATAGGTCTGCAAATCTAAGGATCCTTCATCTAAGTATCTGCGTTGACGTGACTCGTGACGTATCATTAATGTGTGAGAAACCGCCCGTGGCATACATAACTATCAAGGAAGGACAAACAGTAATTGCGAGCCTAGTTGTGAAAACATACGCGCCTAGGATGCGTAGACTCGCAGATACCGTAAGGGAATCGCAATCGTAGAATAAAGATATCCCTAAGGAACTTCTTTATTCTACGACATTTCTTGCCTTAGGATTTTGCTTATCGTAGGGCCTTGCTTATCGTAGGGCCTTGCTTATCGTAGGGCCTTGCTTATCGTAGGGCCTTGCTTATCGTAGAGCCTTGCTTATCGTAGAATTTTGCGAAATCCCAGGGCATTACTTCCTTTACGATGTAAAATCCCTTGCAATTTTTGACGCCTTGAAGTTTTCGTTGCCGTACGGTTCAGAAATCCTTATGGCACTGACTTCATAGTGACTATCACATTACTAGCTTTTGCAGTTGCTGCCTTTCACAATGCTAAGACAATAAGTGTTTGAAGATAGCCAAATCTAATAGGTCTTAACAGAGGGTCTAAGGACATCGAGTGTTCGAAGACAATAAATGTCCTCGAACGAGTGTCTTATGATCAATGATGTTCAGAGACGAGTGTTTGAAGACAAATGATATCTTGAGACAATTGTTTCTAGACTAAAAATGTCTTCGAACGCATGTCTCAAGACGTTGTTTGTCTTTATACGCTAGTCGTTCTAAGACTTGCGTCTTAGAACGTATTACGTTTGCAAACACTTGACTCAAGACAACATGCGTCTTAAGACTTATATTTAGTTGTAATCATTCTTATTACATTTTAGATATATAGTCTTTAGACATCAAATGTCTTTCGAATAATGTTCTATGGCAGATGTGGCGAACATTGTGTCCGAAGACTTATAAAATACTAATCTCAACTATGCATTTGAAATTTACAAATAGCGTTGATCTCGTTCTTGCTTCCCTAGACCAATGTATAATCTCTAGCGTACAAAGACCAAGAGATGTGCTAAATTGGTGTTGAATCGTCACGATGGAAAGGGCGTTGATAGCTATCGATGAAACGGATGTGAAACGAGTAGTCACTTAATATCGTAACTTACGATTGTTTAGATAGAAGTTTAGATAGAACTATTAGATAGATTCTTCTAGAATCCTTGACTTGCGAACCCATTAGATTCGCAAGTCAAGATTCGTACTTGCGCAAGATCGTGGCTTTTTCAACTTTCGCTACGAGCATCTAGCATGACTCTAAAAGTACCACAACACATACGACAACGATTCGCTGTCGTCATTAATGATCTAAAGAGTGCTATTGGGCAAGAAGCAACAAAAGCTTACTTGACAAGTGTTATCATCGTTAAGTTGTTAATATTAGAGTTTGAAGTTAAACTTTGCGACGACTTATGAATGAAATACATTAATAAAGATTGCGTGACTAATATTAGCGATCTTTCGTATCTTATGTCGTGCTCGCTCTAGAGAAAATTTGAAGAATTCTTGTAGATGACGAACTCATAGACAAAAGCTAATCCATGTTGCCCAACATTGTTGTCTTAAGTCGTCAATCATTTATCTCTAGAACAAGGCACATTCGCGACGCTTTGCAAGTCGTATTAAGAATCAAAAAAACATCACAAAAGAAGGACGTCGAAGTACAATACGCTAGACATGGTTGTGCAAAACTTGTCACGCCATAATCTTCTTCATTGTCTCGAAACTTACTAGAACACTTTGAAGATAAAAAGAATATTTGCGATGTTATCACGTTAGATATTCACATGAACTCTAAAAGATAACTCGAAACAAATTCGTCGATTGCATCATTATCTTATTCTTCGTTATTTAAATATGGAAAACGATCTTCATTAATGATAGCGATCGATTGCGAAGATGCGAAATCTAAACAACTACACTAGCTTCTTTGTCGAAGCTCAAGCTCAACAAAGAAATCATAAACATACACGTCACAATGAAGAAAGCAATAGCAACAAGACACACAAGAAATACATCGCACATATCTACGCGAATCGCATCTCGTAGAATTACAAACGCATAAAGCAAGCGCTCAAGAAAAATCTACGACACGAGCGACGATAATTAATACTAGTTAATGGGTTCATTATTGATGGTGAGAACAACATTCTAGAGCTCGACTTAGAGCTTCTCTTGCTCTATGAACTCGTCATCGCTAGAAAAATGTCATATGTTTATTTATGCAAGAAGAATCTACTAATTTTTATTGCAATTATAATACTACAAGATACACTAATCCTTATCTAAAGACTCTAGTCTAGCACATTCATTGTTCACACACGCACATACTAAGGATGTGTAAGATCATGCGATCAACAATTGAAAGTCTAATACATTGTG
>JAABUQ010001175.1_pt1 | contig 58095 bp, 52 predicted proteins | sample 5560001 | NCBI WGS metagenome assembly JAABUQ01 (sample SAMN10711888, study PRJNA513371) | rock metagenome | isolation source: Antarctica rocks | place: Antarctica: Victoria Land, Finger Mt nord | collected 2015-12-18
GGGCCAGACCACTTCCGCCGCACCTCGCCCGAAACCCACGCCAAGCGCCTCGCCCAGCAAATCGCCAAGCTGGGCTTCACCTGCACCATCGAACCGGCCTCAACAGGCACGGAGGTTTCTATTTAGAATAAGGGCCAGCTAGTACGGCCGGACTTGCCTGAGACCCTCCGTGCTGGTAACGCACAGGTGACATGATGAGAACGTTGGTTCGACTCGCGCTTGCCGTCGGCTCCCTGCTGTTGCCGCAGCTTGGATGGGCAGCCATCCCGGCTAATCCCTGTCCTTTTGCCGACGAGGGAGTAAGTGCGGCCGGGGACCTGGCGCATGTCGGCGAACAGTTAAAAAGGGCCAAGCGCCTGGATGTGCTCGCCGTCGGATCGGCGACGATGTTCGGTCCCGAGGCGAGCCTGGCGCCGGGCACCATCACCAGCCAGTCGTTCGGCTCCCTTATCAACCCAGTCGCCCCTACCAACGCGGCGCTGACCCAGCCGCCGTCCGAGCAGGCGTTCCCGTTGCAGATGGCCAAGCAGCTCCGCACCCTGGTGCCCGGCCTGACCGTGGAAGTGACGGTGCGCGGCGGCCGCGGCCTGCTGGCCTCCGAAATGCTGGAGTTGCTACGCAAGGAATTGGCCGCCAAGCATTATGACTTGGTGCTCTGGCAAACCGGCACCGTTGAGGCCGTACGGAACTTGCCGCCAGGAGAGTTCGGTCAAACCCTGTCGGAAGGCGCCCAGGCGGTGCAGGATTCGGGCGCTGACCTGGTGCTGGTGGATCCGCAGTATAGCCGCTTCCTGCAGACCAATTCCAACCTCGATCCCTATTTCCAAGCGTTGCAGCAAGTGTCTGCCATGCCCGGCGTGATGTTGTTCCGCCGTTTCGACTTGATGCGCGGCTGGGCCAACGATGGCGGCATAGACCTGGAACGCACGGCGCGGGCCGACCGGGAAAAGGCCGTCGTCACTTTGCACGCCTGCTTGGGACGCCACTTGGCCCGTCTGGTAGCATCCTCCATACGAGGGTAGCTTCAGCGCCACAAATCGCCGGGACCGTACGTATGTCAGCCATGTAGGGGAACCTACGGGCATATGTGGCATTGCAGTATAATGGCACTGAGCATTGCCCTGACGGAGACAACCTTGCGGACCGAACACCAGACAGCCCTTGACTTGTGGTTGCGGGGTGTGCTGACCAACGAATTCGGGGCGGCCGATGCCGAGGCATTGCCGGACGAGCTGCTGCAGTTGCTGCCGCAGGACGAGGATAATAGCTCCGTCTAGGGCCTGAAGCCGATTTGGGTTCCACTGGCAGGGCCGGTCAAGGTAGTCTCTCGGGATACCTTTCGTGCAGGCCCATCATGACCCCGCCTCCCACCGCGCTTCGTCCAAATTCTCCTGCAGCCCGGGATGTTGCGCATGCGCTACACCCGTATACCGACCTGACGGCGCATCAGACCAACGGCCCCATGATCATCACCCGCGGCGAAGGCGTCCGCGTATGGGACGACTCCGGACGGGATTACATCGAGAGTGTCGCCGGGCTGTGGTGTGCGAGCCTTGGGTTCAGCAACGAACGGCTTGCCCGCGCCGCCTACGACCAGATGCGTATCCTGCCATTCTATCATGCCTTCACCGCCAAGTCGCACACCCCGCTGATTGACCTGTCCGAGATGCTGATTGCCAGGGCGCCGGTACCGATGAGCAAGGTGTTCCTAGCCAACTCGGGCTCCGAGGCCAATGACTCCGCCGTGAAGATGATCTGGTATTACAACAATGCCTTAGGGCGCCCGCTGAAGAAGAAGTTGATCGGTCGGATTAAGGGCTACCACGGGGTCACGGTCGCCTCTGCATCCCTGACCGGGCTTCCCTACAATCACCGCAGCTTCGACCTGCCGTTGCCGGGTTTCATCCATACGATGACGCCGCACTACTACCACCAGGGCCTGCCCGGCGAGTCCGAGGATGCTTTCGCCACCCGCTGTGCGGAGGAACTGGACAAGCTGATCGTCGCCGAGGGACCGGACACGGTGGCGGCGATGTTTGCCGAGCCGGTCATGGGTGCGGGCGGCGTGATCGTGCCGCCGCGCGGCTACTTCGAGAAGATACAGGCCGTGTTGCGCCGCCATGACGTGCTGCTTGTGGCGGACGAGGTCATCTGCGGCTTTGGCCGCACCGGCAACTATTGGGGCAGCCAGACCGTCGGCGTGCAGCCTGACATCCTGACCTGCGCCAAGGCGCTGTCAGCCGCCTATCTGCCGATCTCCGCCGTCATGGTGACGGAGCGGGTTTTCCAGGCCTTGGCGCGGGAAAGTGCTGAGATCGGCACCTTCGGCCACGGCTACACCTACAGTGGCCATCCCGTGCCGGCAGCCGTCGCAGTCGAGGCGTTGAAGATCTACGACGAGATCAACCTGGTGGACCATGTGCGGACAGTTGGGCCGTATATGCAGTCCGAGCTGCATCGCCGCTTTGCCGGGCATGAATTGGTGGGTGAGGTCCGCGGCGTCGGCCTGATTGCCGCAGTTGAATTGGTTGAGGACAAGGAAGCCCGCCGTAACTTCGACCCCAAGCGCAAAATAGGTGCCCGCCTGACCAAGTTGTGCGAGGCGCATGGCGTGATCGCCCGCAGCCTACCCGGCGACAGCCTGGCATTCAGCCCACCGTTGATCATCACAAAGGCGGAAATTAGCGAGATGCTGGACCGGGTCAGTGCCGCAGTGGACGAACTGACGGCACAGGTGCGTCGAGAGGGATTGGCGGCAGCCTGAGTCGGTCAGCGTACCTCGTCAGGCTCGGTTTCCGAAAGGCCAGTGTCGTCATACAGCTCGGCAAATAGCATTTCAATCCCGAGGTCTGGCAGGAACTTATCTCGCCCCATCGCTGGGCGCAGCGCAATGTTCGTCGGCCTAGCTCACCCGGCTGACCGTATAGTCCGCCACGTCCATCAGCGCCCGGCGAATGGGACTATCAGGGAAAACCGTGAGGGCCGCCTTGGCAGCTACTGCAAAGTTCGCGGCACCTTCCAGCGTCGTTTTAATCGCGCCGCTGTGAGACATCAGACGCATGGCCCGTTCCAAATCGGAATCGCGCTGGTCGCTGGTTTCGATAGTGCGGACCCAGAACGCCCGCTCCTCCTCATCGGCGGCCTGGTAGGCGGCCAGGACCGGCAGGGTGATCTTGCCCTCGCGAAAGTCGTCCCCCACGGTCTTGCCGAGCGTCACCTGGTCGGCCGCATAATCCAGCGCGTCGTCCACAAGCTGGAAGGCGATGCCAAGGTTCATGCCGTAGTCGCGCAGCGCTTGTTCCTCCCCTGGAGGGCGGTCAGCGACGACGGCACCAACCTGGCACGCCGCGGCGAACAGGGCGGCGGTCTTGCCGCGCACTACGTCGAGATATCGCTCTTCCGAGGTGGACAGGTCGTTCTGCGTGACGAGCTGCAGCACCTCGCCCTCCGCGATGGTCGCGGCGGCGTGGGACAAGATGCCCAGCACCTTCAGGGAGCCGTCCTCGACCATGAGTTGGAAGCTGCGGGCGAACAGGAAGTCGCCCACCAGCACGGACGCCTTGTTGCCGAACACGGCATTGGCGCTGCTCAGGCCGCGGCGCAGCAGGGACTCGTCCACCACGTCGTCATGCAGCAGGGTCGCGGTGTGGATGAACTCGACACAGGCGGCCAGGTGGACGTGCCGGCTGCCGGCGTAGCCGCATAAACGCGCAGCCGCGAGCGTCAGCAGGGGGCGGAGCCGCTTGCCGCCAGCAGCGACGAGGTGGGCGGCCAGTTGCGGGATCAATGCCACCGGGCTGTCCATCCGGGCGACGATGGCGCGGTTGCACGCCTGCAAATCAGGCCCGACGAGCGTCACCAGCGCCTGCAGCGCGTCGGACACGACTTCGTTGTCATGGCCAGCGCCGGGTATTGGGGATGTGGTGGTGACAACGCCCAAACTGGACTCCCGACCTGTTCGCGCCGCGCCCGGCATCACCGGCGGCAGCGTCCCGGCTCCTGCAAGCCGGCTTGCACCATATCGGCGGCCTGGAAAACGGGTCAAGGCAAGGACCGACGGCTCGCGCACCGCATTGGCCGACGCGGCGGCGTGTGCGACACCAGGATCATGCGCACCGTGCTACTGTCCAACGACCCCGTCCGCCTCAATTTCCTCGCGGCGCTGCTGCGGGATGCCGGGATCGAAACCGTGCTGCTGGACTCGCACGTAAGTTCTGTCGAGGGCAGCATCGGCGCCATTCCCCGGCGCCTGGCGGTGCTGCCCGAGGATGAGGCCCAGGCCCGGCGCGTCCTGCAGGAAGCCGGCGAGGTAGTGGAGACGACGGACGGCACCCTGTTGGGCGGACGCGTGCTGTATCGCCAACCCGCACGCGGCCACCGCACGGGGATCGAGCCGGTGTTTCTGGCTGCGGCGGTCCCTGCATGCCCTGGCGACCGGGTGTTGGAGGCTGGGCTGGGCGCCGGCGCCGGGCTGCTGTGCCTGGCGGCACGTGTGCCGGCCCTGCTGGGCACGGGCATAGAGTTGGACCCCGATACAGCCGCGCTGGCACGGTGCAACCTGCGGGACAACGGCCTGCCGGACTGGCCGGTGCTTGAGATGGATGTGCTGATGCTGCGGATGCCGGGCACGTTCACCCACGCCTTTGCCAATCCGCCCTGGCATGATCCAACCGGCACCCCGTCCCCGGACCGGCGGCGCCTGCTTGCCAAGCGGGATGGCGGCGCCGGCCTGGAAGGCTGGGCGTCCGCGCTGGCCGACGCAGTGCAACCCGGCGGCACTGTGACTCTGGTCATCCCCGGCGCCTCTGCCGCGCGTGCACTGCGGGCGTTGCATGACGCGGGATGCGGCGGGCTTGTCATGGCCCCGTTATGGCCGAAGCACGGGCGCGACGCGCGGCTGGTAATCGTGCGGGGTTCGAAGGGCAGCCGGACGCCGGACCGGGTTGCACCAGGTCTGGTACTTCACCATGATGACGGCCGATTTACGACTGACGCCGACGCGGTGCTACGGGACGGCGGCCCTTTGCGGCTTTAGCGCCTTATCAGCGGGCTGCATCGCTCCTGCCCTGAGTCCCGGCAGTCAGTCCTCGATGTCCGGGTGGCGCAAGTGCCAAAGCCGCTCATGGGCGGCGACCAGGCTTTCGATGCTACGTCGGCGGTTGCTATCCGGGTTCGGGGTCCGGCGGCTCAGCATCATCTCCAGCGTCGCGAGCAACTGCTCTGCAACTTCAAGGTCGGAGGTGTCGCAGGCATGGTGAAACGCAACCAGCACCTTGTCCGATAAGCGGCGGGTATGCCGGGGAATCCCGTGATTAGACCCCTCGCGGGCCGAGACGTCGTCCTTATCACCCACGTCGCTCATTGTTTTACCAAAACTACTTTCCACGGTTTGCCTCAATACGCCTCGTAACCGACATAGACTAATCTACGACGGCCTGTCGAGGACCATGCGTCGCAAAATTTTACATATCATGTACCGGCGGAGCGAGAAGATTTTGCTGCATGCCGGAGCATGCAGGCTGTTGCGCCCGTAGTTTCAAGATGAACCGCGATCAGCAGGGCCTGGGGCGGCACAGGCCAGACCCTGCGCTGGCGCTAAATCTGGATCGCGCCCTGCGGCTGCTCGATGGCGAAGACGTCGCCGGCGAACGCTTCCTCCCAAGAGCCCTGGGTGCTGGCCCGGCTGTACTCGGTCGAGCGGTTTTCGAAGAAGTTGGCGTGCTCGACCGCGTTCAGCATGTCGTCCAGCCAGGGAAGCGGATTCTCCTCGACGTGATACAGCTCGTCCAGGCCCAACTGAATGAGGCGGCGGTCGGCGATGTAGCGGATATACTGCTTCACGTCGGCCGGGTTCATGCCCTCGATGGGTCCCTGCTCGAATGCTAGGTCAATGAAGGCGTCCTCGTGCACGACGATGGTGGCGCAGACTTCGGTGATCTCCTGCTTGAGATCCGCCGTCCAAATCTCCGGGTTCTCCTGCACGAAGGTGCGGAACAGGCGGATGACGGACAGGCAGTGCAGCGTCTCGTCGCGGACGGACCAGGAGACGATCTGGCCCATGCCCTTCATCTTGTTGTGCCGCGGGAAGTTCAGCAGGATCGCGAACGAAGCAAATAGCTGCAGCCCCTCAGTGAAGGCGCCGAAGGCGGCCAAGGTCTTCGCGATCTCATGCTTGCTGTCCACCCGGAAGGACTGCATGTAGTCGTACTTGTCCTTCATCTCCTTGTACCTGAGGAACGCCGTGTACTCGATTTCCGGCATCCCGATGGTGTCGAGGAGGTGGCTGTAGGCGGCGACGTGGATCGTCTCAATGTTGCTGAAGGCGGACAGCATCATCAGCACTTCGGTGGGTTTGAACACCTGGCTGTAGTGCTTCATGTAGCAGTTGTTCACCTCGACATCCGCCTGCGTGAAGAAGCGGAAGATCTGGGTCAGCAGGTTCTGCTCGGCGCCGGTCAGGTTTTTGTGCCAGTCCTTCACATCGTCCGCGAGCGGCACCTCTTCCGGCAACCAATGCACGCGCTGCTGGGTCAGCCACGCCTCGTAGGCCCAGGGATAGCGGAAGGGCTTGTAAACCGGGTTCTCGGTCAGCAGGTCCAGCACTGGCTTACCCGGTTGCGGCTGGTTCTGGTCACGTGGGGGGATCATGCCGTCCATGGTGTTCTCCTATTGGGACCCGGCGCCTACTGGCAGGCCAGGCATTCCTCGTAGTTGTTCGGCTTCGCCGCCCCTGCGAGCGACATGAGCCCGGCGTCGCTCGGCACCGCAGTCGCTATCTCGTCCGGGCGGACCGCCTTTTCGCTGACGCTGTCCGCGCGCTGGATGCTCAGGCTGCGGCAGTAGTACAGGCTCTTCACGCCGCGCTTCCACGCCATGAAGTGGATCTGGTGCAGGTCGCGCTTGTGGATGTCGGCCGGGAGGAACAGGTTGACCGACTGGCTTTGGCAGACATACGGCGTGCGGTCCGCCGCATGTTCCACCACCCAGCGCTGGTCCAGTTCGAACGCGGTGCGGTAAACCGCCTTTTCCTGCTCGGTCAGGAAGTCCAGGTGCTGCACGCTGCCCTTGTTGAGGGTGATGCTGGACCAGACGGCGTCGGTGTCCCTGCCCTTCTCCGCCAGGAGCTGCTGCAGGTGCCGGTTGCGGACGCTGAAGCTGCCGGACAGGGTCTTTTGCAGGAACACGTTGGCGGCGATGGGTTCGATGCCGGGGCTGGTGTTGCCGGCGATGATGCTGATGCTGGCGGTCGGCGCAATGGCCATCTTGTTGCTGAACCGCTCGGCGATGCCATACTCGGCGGCATCCGGGGAGGCGCCGCGCTCCTCGGCCAGCATCCGGCTGGCGGCGTCCGCCTGCGTCCGGATGTGCTTGAACATCCGGCGGTTCCATACCTTGGCCACCACGCCCTCGAACGGGACGCCCTGGCTTTGCAGGAAGCTGTGGAAGCCCATGACGCCCAGGCCGACCGAGCGCTCGCGCGTCGCCGAGTACTTGGCCCGCTCCATCCCCTCCGGCGCACGGTCAATGAAGTCCTGCAGCACGTTGTCGAGGAAGCGCATGACGTCCTCGATCAGCAGCGGGTGGTCATGCCACTCCAGCCAGGTTTCCAGGTTCAGCGACGCGAGGCAGCAGACGGCGGTGCGCTGCTTCCCGTGGTGGTCCACGCCGGTCGGCAGCGTGATCTCGCTGCACAGGTTGCTGGTCTTCACCTCCAACCCGGCCAGCTTCTGCTGCTCCGGACGCGCGTTGTTCACGTGGTCGGAGAAGACGAGGTAAGGCTCCCCGGTCTCGATCCTCGCGGTCAGGATGCGTATCCATAGGCCCCGCGCGCTGACCTTGCGGACGACGGCGCCGTCCTTGGGGGAGGTCAGCGCCCACTGCTCGTCGGCCTCGACCGCGCGCATGAAGCTGTCCGACACTTGAATGCCGTGGTGCAGGTTGAGCGCCTTGCGGTTGGGATCGCCGCCGGTCGGGCGGCGCAGCTCGATGAACTCCTCCACCTCCGGGTGCGAAATTGGCAGGTAAACCGCGGCGGACCCGCGCCGCAGCGATCCCTGGCTGATCGCCAGCGTCAGGCTGTCCATCACCCGGATGAAGGGGATGACACCGGAGGTTTTGCCATTCAGCCCGACCTTTTCGCCGATGGAGCGCAGGTTGCCCCAGTAGGAGCCGATGCCACCGCCCTTGCTGGCGAGCCAGACATTCTCGTTCCACAGGCCGACGATGCCGTCGAGGCTGTCATTCGCCTCGTTCAGGAAGCATGAAATTGGCAGCCCCCGCGTGGTGCCGCCATTGGACAGCACCGGCGTCGCCGGCATGAACCACATCCGGCTGATGTAATCGTAGATGCGCTGGGCATGGGCGGCGTCGTCGCCGTAGTAGCTGGCGACCCGGGCGAACAGGTCCTGATACTCCTCGCCGGGCATGAGATAGCGGTCATCCAGGGTGGCCCGGCCGAAATCGGTGAGCAGCGCGTCACGCGACCGGTCCACGCGCACGGGGTGGCGTCCCTGCATCTGCACGGCATCGAGCATCGGGAATTCGTCGGTCCGGTTCATGTCCATCGGCTCAGCCTACTACATTTTGTAGTTGGAAGCCAACAGCATACACTACCCTTAGTTCAAGCCCCGAATTCGGCGACTCGAATCGTGCGCGGAAACGTGAACAGGCCGGGATGGTGGGCGTTGCAGGGCGGGTCCGCAACCATGCCGGCGCACCCTCCCCAGGTACCCCGCTTTCCACAGGCCAGCCTTAGCCAACCCCCCAGGGTTGCAGCATGTCTGCCCGTGCCCTAATTTGTAGCCAAGGCTGCAATCTCGGGCTTGAAGCGGATAAGGATACATGGACGACATCTCAACAGGCGCCGCGACCGTCGAGTCGCCGGCCTGGCGGTCCGGCTTGGATGCGGCCAGCCTGCCCGAATCGAACGCGACCATCCCGGTGCCGCAGGGTGGGTCCTGGGTGCGGCGGCTGCTGGCATTCGCCGGGCCGGGCTACATGATCTCCGTCGGCTACATGGACCCTGGCAACTGGGCGACCGACATCGCCGGCGGGTCCAAATACGGCTATACGTTGCTTTCCGTCGTGCTGGTGTCCAGCCTGCTGGCGGTGCTGCTGCAGGGGCTGTCCGCCCGGCTCGGCATCGCTACGGGGCGGGACCTGGCGCAGGCGTGCCGCGACAGCTATCCCCGGCCGGTGGGCATCGCGCTGTGGATCGCGTGCGAGCTGGCGATCATTGCCTGCGACCTCGCGGAGGTGATCGGCACCGCCATCGCGCTCAACCTGCTGTTCGGGCTGCCCCTGGTGGTGGGGGCGCTGGTGGCAGCGTTGGACGCTGTCCTGCTGCTGCTGCTGATGCAGCGCGGCTTCCGCTTCCTGGAGGCGTTCATCGGCGCGCTGCTGCTGGTGATCGCCGGATGCTTCGCGGTGCAGATCGCGCTGGCGTCGCCGCCGGTCGCGGCGGTACTGGGCGGCTTCATCCCGCGGACGGAGGTGCTGACCAACCCAGGCATGTTATACCTGGCTATCGGCATACTCGGAGCGACGGTGATGCCGCACAACCTGTATCTGCACAGCTCCATCGTGCAGACCCGCGCCTACCCGCGCACCGAGGCCGGACGGCGGCAGGCAGTCCGCTGGGCGACGGTGGACAGCACCATAGCCCTGACCCTGGCGCTGTTCGTCAACGCCGCCATCCTGGTCGTGGCTGCGGCGGTGTTCCACACCAGCGGCCACCAGGACGTGGCAGAGATCGGCGACGCGCATAAGCTGCTGTCGCCGTTGCTGGGCGCCGGCATCGCCTCCACCCTGTTCGCGCTGGCGCTGCTGGCATCGGGGCTGAACTCGACCGTCACGGCGACCTTGGCCGGGCAGATCGTGATGGAGGGGTTCCTGCGGATGCGCCTGCCGCAATGGGTGCGCCGGCTGGTAACGCGCGGCATCGCCATCGTGCCGGTCGTGGTGGTCACGGCGATCTATGGTGAGCGCGGCACGTCGGACCTGCTGGTGTTCAGCCAGGTCGCGCTGTCGCTGCAACTGCCGTTTGCGGTGGTGCCGCTGGTGCTGTTCGTGACCGACCGGGGCAAGATGGGGCGGCTTGTGGTCGGGCGGACAATAGCTGTTCTGGCCTGGGCGGCGACGGCGCTTATCATCGCATTGAACCTCAAGCTGATCTACGACTTTGCCGCCGGGGCCGGCTAGCATGTCCGGCCCGGAGCGGGATCCCCTGCCCGAGGTGCCCACCCAGGCGCACCGCTTTGAAAAGGCGCGGTCCGCCCAGTCCACCGCGCTGCTGGAGGACTATGCCGAGCTGATTGCCGACCTGCTGGCGACCGATGGCGAGGCGCGGCCGACCGACATCGCCCGCCGCCTGGGGGTGTCGCACGCGACGGCGATCAAGGCCATCGGCCGGTTGAAGCGCGAGGGGCTGGCGACCGCGCGTCCTTATCGCGGCGTGTTCCTGACCGAGTCCGGCCAGGCCCTGGCCCAGCGCAGCCGTGCCCGGCACCGGCTGGTGGTGGATCTGCTGCTCGCCATCGGGGTGCCCGGCGAGGCGGCGGAACAGGATGCGGAGGGGATCGAGCACCACGTGTCGGAGGCGACACTGGAGGCGTTCGGGCTGTTCCTGCGACGGGAGAGTGGAGGGTGATTGGCGTGGCGGCGAGGGACAGGTTTTGATAGGATGCAGACATGAACGCGCTTGCGAAGATTCCGGTCTACATGTCGCTGGATGAGTTCCTCGCTTGGAACCCTGGCGGGGACGAACTCTGGCAACTGATCGATGGAGTCCCTCAGGCGATGGCACCGCCCAGCACAATTCACGGTGCGTTGCAGAGTGAACTCGCGCGGCTGATTGGCAACCACCTTCGGAGCCAGGACGGACGGTGCCGCATCCTGACCACGCCCGGAGTCGTCCCGCATATGCTGTCCAGCGCCAATCTCCGCGTGCCCGACCTGGCCGTCACCTGCTCCCCCCTGGAAATCGGGCAATCCAGCATCACTGACCCGATCCTGGTTATCGAAATCCTGTCACCCAGCAACCAAGCCGAAACCCGGGCCAACCTGTGGGCCTACTCCACAATTCCGAGCGTGCAGAAAATCTTTGTTCTTCAATCCGTTTTCATCGGTGCCGAACTGATGCGCCGTGGTTTCGATGGAACCTGGCCCAAGGAACCTGAACGCATCAAATCCGGTGATATCGTGCTGGACAGCATCGGAATGCGGCTTCCGTTGCTGGACCTGTACGATGGAACCCCGCTCTGGCGCCCTTCCGCCGGCTGACGCCGGCCTAAGCCGCCGCCAGCCAATCCATCGCCGCATCTACCCCGCCGCGGCCATGCGGCACGTCCGTCAGGCGCAGGCTCATCTCGATGGCGCCGAGCGTGCCCAGCAGCATCGGCTCGTTCAGATCGCCCAGGTGGCCGATGCGGAACACCTGGCCGTCCAGCTTGCCTAGGCCACCGCCAAGCGACACGTTGAAGCGGTCCAGCGCAATCTTCCGCATGGCATTGGCATTATGCCCGTCCGGCATCAGCACCGCCGTCACGCTGTCGGACAGCCGAGCCGGGTCCAGGCCGAACAGTTGCGGCCCGTTGTTGCCGGACCAGGCGCGCACGGCCCGGCGCGCGGCCTCCGCCAGGCGGTGGTGCCGGGCGATTACCTGGTCCAGCCCTTCCAGCTCGATCAGGCGCAGGCTTTCCTGCAGGCCGTAGAACAGGCTGGTTGGGACGGTTCCGACGAAGCTGCGCTGCGGCCGCGTCATCATCACCGACCAGTCGAAGTAATGCCGCGACAGGTCTGCAGCCTTATGCGCCTCCATCCCCTTGGCGGAGACGGCGGTGAAGCTGAAGCCGGTAGGCAGCATCAGCCCCTTCTGGCTGCCGCCGACCACGCCGTCTATGCCCCAGTCGTCCATGCGGAACTCAAGCGACCCCAGGGACGAGATGGTGTCCACCAGCAGCAGCGCCGGGTGCCCGGCGGCATCCAGGGCAGCGCGCACATCCTGCAACGGCGTGGACAGGCCAGTCGCCGTCTCGTTGTGGACGGCCAGCACGGCCTTGATCTTGTGGGTGGTGTCCTGCTTCAGCGCGGCCTGCAGCGCCGTCATGTCCACACCCCGGCGCCAGTCGGCGGACACGGTCTGATACTGCACGCCCAGCTTGTTCGCCATCACTGCCCAGCCTTCGCTGAACCAGCCGGATTCCAGCACCAGCACGGTGTCGCCGCGGCTCAACAGGTTCTGCAGCGTCGCCTCCCAGGCGCCGTGGCCGGAGGCGGTATACAGGAACACTTCGCCCTGCGTCCGCAGCACGCGCTTGAGCCCGGCGACGCCCTGGTCGAACACGGCGGTGAACTCGGGGTCGTTGAAGTCTATGGTGGCGCGGTCCATGGCGCGCAGGACTGAATCGGGGATGTTGGTCGGGCCGGGGTTGGCGAAGAACTGGCGGCCGGTCTTGCGGGTCATGCGGGGGTGGGTCCTACTTGTCTGGTTACATGGCGACCGGGGTAAAGGCAGATCGTACCCGAGGCAAATCGAGCACACAAGGCGGCGGGCACTGCGACTTTGCGACTTGTAAGCGGGCCGCGCAGTATATCATCTCTACGGAGAGCATCTATGCTAGACAAATTCTATGACTTATCTTGATAAAGCCGCCCTGCAGCTCCCGTTGCTTTGCGGAAGTTGCAGCGATAGCAGAGAGGTTGAATATTGTTAATATCGTTATTGCCAACCGCTGACACGGGTATCATGTGGCCCTTGGTCCAAAGGTGTTTAAACCTGCGGTTTGGTCGGGGCGGGACTTCCTTCCAAGGTAGGTTACAAGATGGGCAGTTCGGGGTTACAGCCAGCAACGCCAGCCACTGAGCACGGGTATGTGACCCGCCGTTGCGCTGAAGACGTTTATTGTATGTAGCAGCGCGTACTCTACGGCATGGTCTGCAATAACGGCCAGATGTGTTGGAACTCGATGACATCCAAAAGCCGAACTCGCTCGCTCCACAGCGTTTGCAAGGCTGCATCGGGTCTGTCCCAAGCACGATATATAACACTACTGACGCGTGCTGCATTTGGAGCCAACAATCATGACTTCCTGTCCTACTCCCACTCAATCGTTCCCGGCGGCTTGCTGGTGATGTCGTATGTTACCCGGTTGATCCCACGCACCTCGTTCACGATCCGCGTCGCCACCCGGGCCAAGAACTCCATGCTGAACGGGTAAACCTCCGCCGTCATCCCATCCACGCTGGTGACGGCGCGCAGCGCGCAGGCGTTGTCGTAGGTGCGACCGTCGCCCATCACCCCCACGGTGCGGACCGGCAGCAGCACCGCGAAGGCCTGCCAGATCGCGTCATACAGCCCGGCGGAGCGTATCTCCTCCAGGAACACCGCATCGGCCCGGCGCAGGATGTCCAGCCGCTCCCGCGTGATCGCGCCGGGGATGCGTATCGCCAGGCCCGGACCCGGGAACGGATGCCGGCCGACGATGTGTTCCGGCACGCCCAGCTCGCGGCCCAGCGCGCGGACCTCGTCCTTGAACAGGTCGCGCAACGGCTCCACCAACTGCATCCGCATGTGCGCGGGCAGGCCGCCGACGTTGTGGTGGCTCTTAATGGTGACGCTGGGGCCGCCGTGGGCGCTGACGCTCTCGATCACATCGGGATACAGGGTGCCCTGCGCCAGGAAGTCCGCGCCGCCGACATGCGCCGCCTCCTCCTCGAACACGTCTATAAATACGCGGCCAATCGTCTTGCGCTTCTGCTCCGGGTCGGTGACGCCTTCCAACTGGCCCAGGAACAGGTCCGCCGCATCCCGATGTACCAGCTTGATGTTGAAGCGGTCGCGGAAGGTGTGCACAACCTCCTCCGCCTCGCCCAGCCGCAGCAGGCCGCTGTCCACGAAGATGCAGGTGAGCTGGTCGCCGATGGCCTCATGGATCAGCGCCGCCGCGACCGAGCTGTCCACCCCGCCGGACAGCCCGCAGATGACCCGGCCCGATCCGACCTGGGCGCGGATGCGCTCGACCTGGGCGCCGCGGAAGCCGGCCATGCTCCACCCGCCCTGCAACCCGGCGACGCGATGGGTGAAGTTGGCCAGCAACTGCCGCCCGTGCGGGGTGTGTATGACCTCCGGGTGGAACATCGTGCCGTAGTAGCGCCGGGCGTCGTCGGCGATGACGGCGAACGGCGCGCCCTCGCTACTGGCGACGACGCGGAAACCGGGGGGCAGCCGGGTCACGCGGTCGCCGTGGCTCATCCATACCTGCTCCCGCCCGCCGGGGGACCAGGCGCCGTGGAACAACTCGCAGTCATCGGTCACGTCCACGACGGCCGAGCCGAACTCCTGGTGGTCGGATAGGCTGACCTCGCCGCCGAGGTGCGCGCACATGGCCTGCTGGCCGTAGCAGATGCCGAGCACCGGCAAGCCGCTGTCGAACACCATCTGCGGCACGCGCGGCCCGGCGGTGTCCAACACGCTGGCTGGGCCGCCGGACAGAATCCAGGCGCGGGGCGCGAACGCCTCCATCCGCGCGGGATCGGCGGTGGCCGGCATGATCTCGCAATACACGCCGGACTCACGGATGCGGCGGGCGATCAACTGGGTGAACTGGCTGCCGAAGTCCAGGATCAGGACGCGGTCTTGGGCGGGTGTGGAGCCTGGGGGCTGGGTCATGGCGCAGCTTGCAGCATGGCGGGGAGTTGGCTGCAAGGGGAGTGCTTCCTTCTCCCTCTCCCTCCGGGAGAGGGTCGGGGTGAGGGGGTCTTCGCGTGCGGCCCTTGCCAACGCAGAACCTTGTTCCAGCGGCGCCGGACGTTCCCCGCGCCGCCGCTAAGACCCCCTCACCCCGACCCTCTCCCAGAGGGAGAGGGAGAAGGGTCCAACAACGGGCCGATCGGATCCCATACGAACGCCACCTGCGGCACCGCCGTCCCGGCCACGCGCACGTTGGACTCCATCGCCGCACGCCCGCCCATGCGCTGGTAGAACCAGCGGCTCGGGTTATCCCGCAGCACCCATAGGAACATGGACCGGCACCCGGTGCCGTGCAGGTGCGCAGCAACGGCGCGCAACAGGCCGCGGCCCACCCCCTGCTCGCGCCAGTCGTCCAGGACATACAGCGTCTCGACCTCGCCATCCCCCAAGCCGAGCGTGCGCGGGCGCCCGGCGGTGGCAAAGCCGACCACGGCCGGATCGGCGGCCACGAACACGCCGGGGCCGGCCAGGATGCGGGCATAATAGTAGGCAGCCTGGCGTGTCTGGGACATCCCGGCCAGGTAGGCTTCCGGCAGGATGCCGGCATAGGCGCCCTGCCAAGCCGCGACGTGGACCGCGGCGATGCCGGCCGCATCGTCCGGCCGCGCCGGACGGACCAGCATCAGGCCGTCCGCTCCAGCACGGCCCCGAAGAAGCCGTCAGTGCCATTAAGCAGCGGGGTCAAGGACAGATACGGCCCGGGACCGGGCGGCGGCACGTCCAGCGTCCAGGCGTCCGCCAACGGCACCACGCGGAAGCCGGACTGCCTGGCCAGGAAGGCGTCCACCTGCGCTTCGTTCTCCTCCAGCAGCAAGGAGCACGTCGCATACACCAACCGCCCGCCGATCCGCACCAGCCGCGCGGCAGCGTCCAGGATGCCGGCCTGCTTGGGGCGCAGCTCATCCAGGTCCAACTCCCGCAGCCGCAGCCGTGCGTCGGGGTTGCGGCGCCAGGTACCGGTGCCAGTGCAGGGCGCGTCGACCAGCACGCGGTCGAAGGTGCCGGCCCGGCGCTTGGCCCACTTGTCGCCGGGTGCGACCAGATGCCGCTCCGTGTTGCTGACCCCGGCGCGGCGCAGGCGTCGGGTCGCCCCCTCCAGCCGCGGCGCGGACACATCGCAGGCGACGAGCTGGCCGCGGTTGCGCATCAGCATCGCCAGGGCCAGCGTCTTGCCCCCTGCCCCGGCGCACCAGTCCATCACCCGCATCTCCGGCCCGGCGCCGACGAGGGCGGCGACGAGTTGGCTGCCCTCGTCCTGAATCTCCACCAGCCCGGTCTGGAAGGCCGGGCCACTCGTGACGGCCCGGCGGCCATCTATCCGCAGGCCCCAAGGGGAGAGCGGCGTCGGCGCGGCCTCCAGCCCCTCGGCCAGCAGGGCGGCACGGGCGTCGTCGCGGGTGCCGCGCAGCAGGTTCACGCGGAGGTCGAGCGGCGCCGGGTCGAGCGCCGCGTCCATCTCCGTCCGCAGGCGGTCGCCAAAGCGGGCTTGCAGGTGGGGCAGCACCCAGTCCGGCACCTCGGTTGCCACGGCCTCCGGCATGTCGGGATGCTGCAGGGTTCGGCCCTCCAGCGCGCGGGCGGCGGCGGTTTCCGGCTGCAGCAGCGGCGCCGGGCCATACTGGCCGCCGGAGTAGCTTTGCGCGACGCCGGACGCCGTCCAGCCCTCCAGCAGCAGAGACGCCGCGACCAGCATCCTTGGCGTGGGCGCGGCGCCGGCCTGGTCCAGCCACCAGCCCAGCCGCCGGCGTGACCGCAGCACGCGCCAGGCACGGTCCGACACCGCGCGGCGGTCACCGGAGCCAATGAAGCGCCGGGCACGGAAATAGTCATTGGCGACGGCGTCTGCGGGGCGGCGGGGATGCTCGTTGATCTCGGTCAGCAGCTCGATGGACGCGGCCAGGCGGGCGGCAGGCGTCACCCCAGCAGGGCCGGCAGGGCGGACAGGCCCGGCATCTCGGTGGCCGCGGCCCGCAGGCCGTACTCGTCCGGTTGGCCCACCCGGTTGCACCAGAACACCTGGAAGCCAGCGGCGGCGGCGGCCTGCGCGTCCCAGGCATTGGACGACACGAAACCCATCTGGCCCGGGGGCAGGCTGAAATGGTCCTCGGCCAACTGGTACGCGCGGCGGTCCGGCTTGAACGTCGCTGCGTCCTCTACGGACAGCACGGCATCCAGCAGGGGCGCCAAGCGGGCGGCGTCAACAGCCTCCTGCAGCATGCCGGGCTCGCCGTTGGACAGGATGGCTGTCCGCAGGCCGCGCTGCCGCAGGGCGGACAGGGCCGGGGCAGCATCGGGGTAGGCCGGCAATCGGCGGTAGGCGGCTAGCAGGGATTGCAGCACCGCCGGGTCGGTGATGCGGTGCCGGGCAGCGACGAAGGCCAGGGCGTCCTGCGTGATCTGCCAGAAGTCGCGGCGGTGATGGCCGGTCAGGGTGTCCACCCAGGAATACTCGGTCTGCTTAGTGCGCCACTCCGCGCTGATGCGCTCCCAGTCCGGCGGGAGCAAGTCCGCATGACGCTTCATCGCACCATGCACATCGAGCAAGGTGCCGTAGGCGTCGAAGACGACAGCGCGAACCTGAGCGGTCACAGCTCCCTCTCCCTCCGGGAGAGGGTTGGGGTGAGGGGGTCTTGGCTGCGGAGCGGGGAACTATGGGTATCGCTGTAACGAGGCTCTTGCGCCGGTTGGAGATCGCGCGGCAAGACCCCCTCACCCCGGCTCTCTCCCGGAGGGAGAGGGAGAAGCAAGCGACTCATCCGCCCTGCCGGTAGTTCGGGGCTTCGCGGGTGATCGCCACGTCGTGCACGTGGCTTTCCCGCAGGCCGGCGCCGGTGATGCGGCGGAACCTGGTGTTGCGCTGCAGATCCTCGATGTTGGCGCTGCCGGTGTAGCCCATCCCAGCGCGCAGGCCGCCGACCAACTGGTGTATCACCGCCGACACTGGCCCCTTGTAGCCCACCCGGCCCTCGATCCCCTCCGGCACCAGCTTGAGCGTGTCCTTGATCTCCTGCTGGAAATAGCGGTCCGCCGACCCCCGCGCCATCGCGCCGATGCTGCCCATGCCGCGGTATGACTTGAACGACCGGCCCTCATAGAGGAAAACCTCGCCCGGTGCTTCCTCCGTGCCGGCCAGCAGGCTGCCGACCATGACGCAGTCGGCCCCGGCGCCGAGGGCCTTTACCAAATCGCCCGACGTGCGTATGCCGCCGTCGGCAATGGCAGGCACGCCGCGTTCCCGGCACGCAGCCGCCGTCTCCATCACGGCGGTGAACTGCGGCACGCCGACGCCGGCGACGATGCGCGTCGTGCAGATGCTGCCGGGGCCGATGCCGATTTTGACGCTGTCGGCGCCGGCATCAATCAGCGCCAGCGCGCCCTCGGGCGTTGCCACGTTGCCGGCGATGATCTGCACGGCGTTGGACAGGCGCTTGATACGCTCCACGCTCCCCAGCACGCCGGCGCTGTGGCCATGGGCGGTGTCTATCACGATCACATCGGCCTCTGCTGCCACCAGCGCCTGGGCGCGGGCATAGCCGTCCTCCCCAACGCCGGTCGCCGCCGCGGCGCGCAGCCGGCCCAGCTCGTCCTTGTTGGCGAGGGGGTGGGTCTGCGCCTTCTCCATATCCTTGACGGTGATCAGGCCGATGCAGCGGTAGGCGTCGTCCACCACCAGCAGCTTCTCGATCCGGTGCCGGTGCAGCAGGTGCCGGGCCTCCTTGTGGTCTACCTGGGCGGGGACGGTGATGAGGTTCTCGCGCGTCATCAGCTCATGCACGGGGGTGGCCGGATCGGTGGCGAAGCGGACGTCGCGGTTGGTCAGGATGCCGACCAGGCGTCCGGTGTCCCGCTCCACCACGGGAAAGCCGCTGATGTTGTGCTGGACCATCATCGCCCGCGCCTCGGCGAGCGTTTGGTCCGGATGTATGGTCAGCGGGTTCACCACCATCCCGCTTTCGAACTTCTTGACCCGGCGGACCTGCGCGGCCTGCTCGGCGATGCCCAAGTTCTTATGGATGACGCCGATGCCGCCCAACTGGGCCATCGCGATTGCCATCGCCCCCTCCGTCACGGTGTCCATCGCAGCGGCAATCAGGGGGATGTTCAGGCTTATGGTGCGGGTCAGCCGGGCCAGGGTGCTGACGTTGCTGGGCAGCACCTGCGAGTAGCCCGGCACGATCAGCACGTCGTCGAAGGCCAGCGCCTCATCTATGCGATGGACAGCCGCGGCACTGGTTGAACCCAGCGGCAGGTGGTCGGGGGCCATGGCGGGGACCTTTCATCCACGGGCGGCCCGGCAGCGGGTCCCCATCCTTGGCACGTCCACATAGGCTTCGGCCCGGATGGGCGCAAGCACGGCCAGGTTACGGGGGCGATGCGTTGCGTTGCTCCCTCTCCCTCCGGGAAATGGTTGGGGTGAGGGGGGCCGCCAGGGCGTGTGCTGGCTTTTGGAGCGGACTCGACGACGACGCTGCGGCGCTGCTGGGCCTTTCCCTCACCCCGGCCCTCTCCCGGAGGGAGAGGGGGAAGGGACTACGGCGTGTTGCCCTTGAATCCAGTTGCAACGACATACAGCTCGCTCGATCCCTTGCGGCTGGCCGGCGGCTTCGCATGGCGCACCGCCGTGAAGTGCCGCTTCATCTGCTCCAGCATCGTCTTTTCCGATCCGCCCTGGAATACCTTGGCCACGAAGGCGCCCCCAGGCGTCAGCACCTGCACCGCGAAGTGCAGCGCCAGGTCCGCCAGTCCCATGATTCGCAGGTGGTCCGTCGCGTTGTGCCCGGTGGTATTCGGCGCCATGTCGGACAGCACCAGATCGGCCGGGCCGCCCAGCAATGCGCGGAGCTGGTCCGGCATGGCGTCGTCCAAGAAGTCGCCGACCAGGATCGTCGCACCCGCCACAGGGTCCATTGGCAGCAGGTCCACGCCGACCACGCGCGCCGCCCCACGCTTTACCGCCACCTGCGCCCAGCCGCCGGGCGCGGCACCCAGGTCCACGATGCGGGCGCCCTTGCCGATCAGGTTGTAACGGTCGTCCATCTCCAAGAGCTTAAAGGCGGCGCGGGACCGCCAGCCCTGCTCCTTGGCGGCGCGGACGTAGGGATCGTTCAATTGCCGGGCCAGCCACTTCTGCGACGCGGTGGTGCGTCCAGTCGCGGTCTTGAGCGACACCGACAGGCCGCGTGACGGGATTGCGGCCTTGAACTTCTTGCTGTGCCGGGCGGCGGGATCATCGGTCATGCGGGCAGGGTGGTAGGCGCAACCGGGCGGGATTGCGACTCCCGCCGGTGCGGCTGTCGCGCGGACTGGCGACGCATCAGCCGCAGCAGCATCCCTTCCCGCAGCCCGCGGTCGGCAACGATGACGGGTCCAAGCGGCCATAACCGCCGGATTGCCTCGAAGATGGCGCAGCCCGGCAGCACGTAGTCCGCGCGTTCCGCTCCCACGCAGGGATGCGCTGCCAGCCCGGCGCGGCCCAGGCCCTGCACGATGGCTAGCGCCCGATCGGCATCGGCCGGGGACAAGGCGGTGCCGTCAATCAGCGGCCGGCGATAACGGTCCAGACCCAGGGCGACACCCGCCAGGGTGGTCACGGTGCCGCTGGTGCCCAGCATGCGCACGCCGCCGCCACGGGCCTCGTGCCCGATGCAGTGTGTCCGCTCGAACGGCAGCAGCCGGGTCGCGACGGCGTCCACCATCGCGTCATAACCCTCTGAGGTGAATGCGTGGGCGCCGAACTGCTCGGACAGAGTGACGACCCCCACCGGCAAGGAAGCATAGCCGATCAGCTCCGGCGGGGTATCGGCAGCGCTGGACAGGCGGACCCAGGCCAACTCGGTCGAGCCGCCGCCGATGTCGAACAGCAGCGCCCGGCGGCCGGCGCCGCGCAGCAGCGGGCCGCAGCTCTCCAACGCCAGCTCTGCTTCCTCACGAGTGGAGATCACGTCGAAGCGGAGGCCGGTCTCGGCCTGGACACGGGCGAGGAACTGCGGGCTGTTGGCGGCGCGGCGGCAGGCCTCGGTGGCGATGGCGCGGACGGCGCGGACCGGGCGCCGGGCCAGACGGGCGGCGCAGCCGTGCAGCGCCTCCATCGCCCGGTCCATGGCGACGGGGCTGAGCTGGCCGGAGCTTTGCAGCCCTTCGCCCAGGCGCACGATGCGGCTGAAGCTGTCCAAGACGCGGAAGCCCTCGTAGGTCGGAGCGCCGACCAGGAGGCGGCAGTTGTTGGTTCCGAGGTCGAGCGCAGCGAAGGCGGGGCTGTCGCCGCGGTAGGCACGAACGGGGTGGGTTGCAGCGGCCTCGGCCATGCTTGCGCCTTTCAGGCGTTAACATGGGACCAAATTGGCTGGTGTGCGAGAGTCCAGATGCACGGAACCGTCATATTCGCGTGGGATGGTTGCCCCGGGCGGGGCCGCGTGGTATCGCCCCGGACACTGGCGGCTGCGTGCTGTTGGGGGATAGTTTAGCGGTAGAACTTCCGACTCTGACTCGGAAAGCCTTGGTTCGAATCCAGGTCCCCCAGCCATTGCTGCCATAATCCAGTAGGTTCAGCCGGCAAACCAAACTAGGGGCTCGACGCCCACCCGCATCGCAAAAACGCAGTGCAGGTAGCGTTGACACCAGCCAGCCTAGCGCCTCCCCCAGCGAGGGCAAAAAGCTCCGGGCAGATTTAGACGACGGTGAGGAAACGGCGCCGCGTGGCCTGGCTGCCGCCGTCCTTCGTATCGTCGCTGGGGACGGTCGTCGTGCCCAGCATATAGGCCATGTGGGGCCGCATGCGCTCAACGAGCGGGCCAATGGCGGCAAAGCGTCCGACCCGGTAGCCAGCGAAGTTGATCATGTCGAAACCTTTCGTGGTCACCAGCACGGTCCACCACGCGCCTTCCTGGAAGTCGGCGGCGCCCAACGAGCAATACTCGTCCCCGTCATCGTTCGCCGCAATGACCGCTCCAGTCCCCGGGACCGCGTATGTCAATGTCAGGAGAGCCTGCCGCTCGTCCCGCGAAAACGTCAGGCCCCGTGGGGACGCCGTGCGAAGCGGCACGATCTCGGCGGTTGCATGTTGGATGCGGGGCATAGGTCCATGTCCAAAGAGGCTTTATGGCGACCCGACAAGTCTCACGGCTTGACACTTTGGAGTAGTTAAGTTCTGTGCTGGTACGGCAGGAACTGTCACCTAGGGCGGTGTGCCACCCTGACGCCGACCAACTCATTGATCGGCTGACATGGATGCGCTGGCAGCCGTCCAGGCCCGCGAGCGCACCCAGCCTACCCCGCAACTGTCATGCGACCGCCTGCCCTGGCCGGCGTTCATCCTCTATACCAGCAAAAGGACGCGACATGGTTGACCCCGGCCAAATCAAGGAACACGCCGACGTCATCGGCGCAGACGGCGTGCATGTCGGCACCGTGGACCACGTCCAGGGCGACCGCATCAAGCTGACCAAGAGGGACTCGGGCGACGGCGCCCACCACTTCATCTCGATGGGCCTGGTGGCCGAAATCGAGGATGGCACCGTGCGGCTTTCGGCCAATGCCGACGTGGCCGTTACGCTCGAAGAGGACAAGTAGCACCAGCCAAGCCAGGGAGCGTCCGGCCATGCAGGCCAGGCGCTCCCCCCAGGCGTTCCCCCATGAGCAGGGCTACCAGGGAATGACGGCGCCGGTTTGGTCGAAAAACCCGCCGCTATCTACTGTTGCAAGCCCGGCGATCACCACCAGCAAGTCCTGCGCCGCTTCCTCCGGCGGGCGTACGGCAAGTCCGGATTTGGCAAACGGCGCGGAAAGCGGCGTCGCTACCGTCCCAGGGTGCAGCGATGCCATGATGGCCTCGGGATGGCTCCGCCTCATCTCCACCGCCGTAGTCCTCACGAACTGGTTCAGCGCCGCCTTGGCGGCACGATAGCTGTACCAGCCGCCTAGCCGATTGTCGCCGATGCTGCCGACGCGGGCGGATAAGGTGGCGAACACCGACCTGCCCTGGCGCGGCAGCAGCGGACAGAAGTGTTTCATCAGCAGCGCCGGGCCAATGGCGTTGATGGCGTAGGCGTGCGCCATATGCCCCGGGTCCAGGGCGCGCAGGCTGCGTTCGGGCGAGAAACCGCCGCCGTGCAGGAACCCGGTCGCGTCCAGCACCAGGCGCAGCTCCCCTGCCCCGGCCACGATGGCTACGGCGGCGGCGATGCTCGGTTCGGACAGCAGGTCCAACGGCGGCTGCGTGGCTCGGCCGAGGCCGATGACCCGGCCAAAGCTGCCCTCGGCCTCCAACGCTGCCACCAGCGCCCCGCCCAGCCCACCGCCGGCGCCGATCACGACGGCGACCTGCGCCGCCCCGGCCGCTACCAAGGGAACGGGTTAACCCCAACCAGATGCAGGTGCCCGCCCAGCATGAGCGCATAGGCCGCCACGCCCGCGCCCAGCCGCCACAGCCCGATCCCAGGCAGGTCCAGCCGTGCCCGCCCGCCAAGGATGGCCGCGAACGGCAGGATGGATGTACGCCGCGCGAACACGTCCCATGCTGCCGCGCCCAGCACCCGCCGGCGCTTCGCATCAATGGAGACGGCGCCCGCGGCCGACACCACCAGCATCGCACCGAAGAACAGCGACGAGGCGGCATCCCCGTTGCCGACCAGGTGCAGCAGCGACCAAAGCGCCACGCCCATCAGGAACGGATGCCGTGTGACCTGCACGATGCCGCGCGGCGCCTGCGCCACCAGCGCCTCCTGCGCCACGGCGGTCGGGTTGGGCGTCGTCAGCCCCACCACGACCAGCAGGAACGCCGGCAGCATCAGCACCAGCATCACCGGCTTCCAGGCCTGCAGCATGCCCCAGGTCTCGGCATAGGGCGCCGCCCGGTAGGACCCAATCAGCCACATCAACGCTGCGAGCGACGCGACGGAAAACGCCACCATGTAGGCGCGCAGCCCGATGACGCCGGTGATCCGGTCGCGCAAGGTGGTGCCGGAGACGCCGATGTGGATGCCGATGAAGGCCAGGGCAGACGACGCGAGAGCAGTCATGGGCGCCAGGCCGGGGTTGGCGAGGTCGGGCTATGCATGGCGGATCCTCACAACGCAATGTTCGTCATAGGTGGTCGGTTCACCGCGCGCGGCAACCTTCCCGTTTCCGCGGCAAAACTCCGCCTACAGCAGCAGCGTCACCAGCGCCGTCCATCCCGTCTGGTGGGCGGCGCCCAGACCGCGGCCGGTCTCGCCGTGGAAGTATTCGTGGAACAGCACGGCGTCCTCGCCACCCTCGCCCTCCTGCGCATCGCCCATCGCCGGGCGGCGCCCGCCAGGACCGCGCAGGAACAGCCGGGTCAGCCGCCGGGCCAGCTCGTCCGCAACCCCCGCCAGGTCCGTCATCTGTCCGGAGCCGACCGGGCATTCCACCTGGAACTTCGGGCCGTAGTAGCGGTGGAACTCGCGCAGGCTGTCCAGGATCAAGTAGTTGACCGGCATCCACACCGGTCCCCGCCAATTGCTGTTGCCGCCGAAGGACCGCGTCGTTCCCTCACCGGGCTCGTAGGCGATGCAGAAGGTCTGCCCGTCTTCCTGCAGCACGTAGGGATGCTCCGCGTGCACCTTCGACAGCGAACGTATGCCGTGGTCGGACAGGAACTCGGTCTCGTCCAGCATCCGGCTTAGCAGCGCCTTCATGCGGTGGCCGCGCAGCAGGGACAGCAGCATGCTGTAGCCGGCGCCGGGTTCCTGCCAGCGGGACACCAGCGCGGCCAGATGCGGACGGTGCTTCAGCACCCAGTCTAACCGTGCCGCGAAGCCCGGCAGTGCCGCCACCAGCTCCGGCTCCAGCACCTCGACGGCGAATAGGGGGATCAGCCCGACCATGGAGCGTATCCGCAGCGCCTGCTGCCGCCCGTCCGGCAGGCGCAGCACGTCATAGTAGAAGCCGTCCGCCTCGTTCCACAACCCGTCGTCGCCGGGGGCGCTCTCGACGTCGCTGCCGGGGGCACTGGCGGCGTTCGCACCGTCGCCGCCGGGGGAAGCCGGCGCGGGGTCCGGCTTCATGCCCAGCTTGGTCATCGCCTCGGCGATGGTCAGGAAATGCTCGAAAAACTTGCTGGCGATGTCCTCATAGGCGATGTCGTCCCGCGCCAGGATCAGTGCGATCCGCAGCATGTTGAGCGCATACATCGCCATCCACGCGGTCCCATCGGCCTGGTCCAGCGTGCCGCCAGTCGGCAGCGGCTTCGACCGGTCGAACACCCCGATGTTGTCCAGCCCCAGGAACCCGCCCTGGAACACGTTGTGCCCGTCGGGGTCCTTGCGGTTCACCCACCAAGCGAAGTTCAGCATCAGCTTGTGGAACACCCGCACCAGGAAGCCGCGGTCCGGATGGCCCGCCAGCGCGGCATCGGCCTGATACACCCGCAACGCCGCCCAGGCCTGGACCGGCGGGTTCACGTCGCCGAACGCCCACTCATACGCCGGCAACTGGCCGTTCGGGTGCATATACCACTCGCGCATCAGCAGCAGGAGCTGGTCCTTGGCGAAGGCCGGGTCCACCGGCGCCAGGGCGACACAGTGGAACGCCAAGTCCCAGGCCGCGAACCAGGGATACTCCCAGGTGTCCGGCATGGACATGACATCGGCGCAGTTCAGGTGCCGCCAGTCCCGGTTGCGCCCGGCCTTGCGCTCCGGCGGCGGCGGCGGCGGCGGGGTGGGATCGCCGTCCAGCCAGAGCGGCACGTCTAGGTGGTAGAACTGCTTGGTCCACAGCAGCCCGGCGACGGCCTGGCGATGCACCCGGCGCCGGTCAGGGTCGGCGATCCCGGCGGCCAGAGCGGCATGATACTCGTCCGCCTCGCCCCGCCGCGCTTGCAGGATGGCGTCGAAGCCGCCGGGCGCCTCCGGGTCCACGTCGGGCCGCAGCCTGGCGCGGAGCTGCACGGCCTGGCCGGGCGGGATGGTGAAGACAGCATGAGCGGCCACCTTGGTACCCTGGCCATTGGACGCCACGGCGCCGGCATCACCGCCGACCACGAAATTGCCGATACCGTCCTTGAACGGCCCGGCGTCATGCGCGCCATAGAGCCGGTTGGTGTTGGTCTCGTTCTCACAGAACAGCAGGGGATGGCCGCCCTCCACGCTGAAACGCCGGCTGCGCCAGCCTGGGTGCTCCGCCAGCACCGACCCATCCGGCATGGCGCGCAGCAGGGAGCGCGGGCGGCTGCGGTCCCAGGACCATTGGTTGCGCGCCCAGAAGTGCGGCAGAATGTGCAGCGGCGCGGCAGCCGGGCCGTGGTTGCGGGCGGTGACCTGCCACAGGATGTCCTCCGGCCCGGCCTTCGCCCATTCCACCGTCACGTCGAAGTGCCCAGCATCCATCACGCCGCTGTCGGCGATCTCCCATTCCGTGCCGAGGAGGCCGCGGCGACGGTTCTCCTCGATCAGCCGTTCGTAGGGGAAGGCCGCTTGCGGGTAGCGATACAGCATCCGCATGTAGGAGTGGGTGGGGGTTCCGTCGGTGAAGAAGTACTGCTCCTTCACGTCCTCGCCGTGGTTGCCTTCGCTGTTGGTCAGACCGAACAGCCGCTCCTTGAGGATGGGGTCGCACCCGTTCCACAGCGCCAGCGCCATGCACCAGTGCTGCTGGTCGTCGCTGAATCCGGCGATCCCGTCCTCGCCCCAGCGGTAGGCGCGGCTGCGGGCGTGGTCGTGCGGAAAGCTGTCCCAAGCCGTGCCGCCGGGGCTGTAATCCTCCCGGACGGTGCCCCACTGGCGCTCGCTGAGGTAGGGACCCCATTGCCGCCAACGGGCGCCGGGGCCGATGGCAAGCAGCCGGCGGCCCTCGGCGGTGTCGAAGATGGTCAAGACGGACGCCCCCTGCTCCCTCTCCCTCCGGGAGAGGGTTGGGGTGAGGGGGTCTTGGCTGCGGAGCGGGGAACCGTGGACGACACCGTACCAAGGCCCTTGCGCTGGCCGGGAACCGTGCCCCAAGACCCCCTCACCCCAACCCTCTCCCGCAGGGAGAGGGAGAAGGAGGACGCACCCACCCTGCTACGCCTGTTCCTCATGCCAGGTCCGCCCATCGCGCTCGATGAGGGCGATGGCGGAGCTCGGCCCCCAGCTTCCGGCGCTATACGGCCGCGGCCGTTCCGGCCGGGCGGCCCAGGCGTCCATCACCGGCTCCACCCAGCGCCAGGCCGCCTCCACCTCGTCGCGCCGCATGAACAGGGTGCTGTCGCCGCGAACGGTGTCCATCAGCAGCCGCTCATAGGCGTCGGGGTAGCGGGCGCCGAACGTCTTCTCGAAGCTGATGTCCAGCCCGGTCGGGCGGAGCTGCAAGCCGCCTGGGCCGGGTTCCTTGGTCATCACCTCCAGCCGCATTCCCTCCTCCGGCTGCAGGCGGATGATGAGCTTGTTGGGCGCCAGCGCCGCCTGGTCGCTCGGGAAGATCGAGAACGGCAGGCTGCGGAACTGCACCACGATCTCGCTCAGCTTCTGCGGCAGGCGCTTGCCGGTCCGCATGTAGAACGGCACCCCGGCCCAGCGGCGGCTGTTCAGCTCCGCCTTCATGGCGACGAAGGTCTCGGTCACGCTGAGTTCGTTGATGCCTGACCCGTCCAGGTCGGCGAGGTAGCCCGGCACCGGCTTGCCATCCACCGCGCCCGGCCCGTACTGGCCGCGCACCGTCAGCGCCGGCACCTCGTGCGGCGCCATCGGGCGCAGGCTACGCAGCACCTTCAGCTTCTCGTCCCGCACGTCGTCGGCGGCCAGCGACACCGGCGGCTCCATCGCCAGCAGGCATACAAGCTGCAGCATGTGGTTCTGCAGCATGTCGCGCAGCGCACCGGAATGGTCGTAGTAGCCGCCGCGGCCCTCCACCCCCACGGTTTCCGACACCGTGACCTGCACATGGTCAATCACGTCCGCGGTCCACAGCCGCTCGAAGATCGTGTTGGCAAAGCGCAGCGCCAGCAGGTTCTGCACCGTCTCCTTGCCGAGGAAGTGGTCAATGCGGAAGGTCCGCGCCTCCGGGAAGTGCTTGCCGACCTCGTCGTTGATTGCCAGCGCGGAGGCGAGGTCGTGGCCGATGGGCTTTTCCAGCACCACCCGCGACTCCTCCGTCGTCAGGCCCGCGCGGGTCAGCGCCTGGCAAACCCCGCCATACAGGTCCGGGGACGTGGCCAGGTAGAATACCCGAACCCGGTCGGGGTCCAGCAGCGTCTGCAGGGGGGACCAGTCGCCATCCGGCGCGGCGGCGTCCAGGCTGACGTAGTGGACGATCTGCAGGAACGCCGCAACCGCCGGGTCCTCCAGCGCCGTGGGGTCCACGTGCTTGCGCAGGGCCTCCGCCGCACGGCCCCGGTAGGCGGCGGCGTCGAGGCGCGAGCGGGCGACGCCGATGATGCGGCTGTCGGGCGGGATTTGGCCATCCCTGAACCGGTGGAACAGCGCGGGCAGCAGCTTGCGGAGCGTCAGGTCTCCGGTTGCGCCGAAGATGATGAAGTCGAACAGCGGGACGGGGATGATCTTCGGCATGCGGCAGGGCCTCCGGTACGGGCGGGAGGACTATGCTGCGCTGCACCTGGATTGTCGCGCCGAAACTGGCCGCGTCCGGGCGGCCGGTTCGGAAAGGACGGCGTCGCTCGCCGGGCGCCAATCAGGCTGACCGGCGCCGGCACGGCGACGCCCAGGGTCGCCGGCAACAAGGCCTGCAACGTTGCCTGGCACTTGGGCCAGCCGCCGCGGATCGCAGTTGCGCCAGCGCGTCACCGGACGTAGCAGGATGAAGCGCCGCCCTGGCGCGCCGTGCCCCCGAAGGACGCCCGCATGACCCCGACCTGGCCCGCCGGCGAGCGGGCCGTCCTGCCCTGCCCCGTTTGCGATGCCGATGGCCCGCATCCCGTCCTGTTGCACGCCCCCGCAGGCGGCCGCACCCACACGCTGCTGCGCTGCATCGGCTGCACCGCCTGCTTCTACCGGGACCGCGACATCCCCGACTACGGCACGACGGCCGGGTCGGAGCTGTTCCGGCAGGTTTACCTGGAGCAGAATGCCGGCATCCATCACATGACGTCCGTGCTGTTCCGCCTGGACGGCCCCGGCCTGGACAGCCTCTTGGATGTTGGCTGCGGCTTCGGCTACCCGGTGGACCTCGCCGCCAAGGTGCTGGGCTGGCGCGCAGTCGGCGTGGACCCGGCGGACAACGCCGCCGCCGGCGCCCGGCTGCTGCGGGCGGACCTGCGCCAGGAGTACCTGACCGCCGCCTCCGGCCTCGGCGAGCCGTTCAGCCTCGTGATGGGGTCGGAGGTGATTGAGCACATCCCCGAACCCTACCCATTCATCACCCTGCTGCGCCGCTGGCTGAAGCCCGGCGGCACCCTGGTCTTCACGACGCCCGATGCGGCCATGATCCATCCGGGGCAGGATACGGCCACCCTGTTCTGCATGTTGTCCGCCGGCGGCCACATGGTCCTGTACTCGGCTGAGGCGATGACGGTGATGCTCCGCCGGGCCGGATTCGCCCATGTCCGGACGGAGTGCGTGGGCACGACCCTGACTGCCTATGCATCGGACCAGTCCCTGCGCTTCCGGGCCGACGCCCCGGCCCAGCACCTCGCGGGCTACCGCGCCTACCTGCAGCACCTGACGGATACGGCCGAGCCGGGCACGCCGCTGTGGAATGGCGCGGCCGGCCGCTTGTTTGAACTGGACGCGCACGACGCGCCGCTGGAAGACGCGTTGCGCTTGTGGGCGCGCATCGCCGCGGCCTGGCGGGACCGCTTCGGCTTCGACATGGCCCGCCGCCGTTTGCCCGCCCCCCTGCCGGAGAGCGCCTTTGCCACCGATCCGATGCCCCTGCTGGTGGCCCATGCCGCGGCGCAGCCGGTGAACCTGGGCGGCGTCCTGGCTGCCCGCGCCACGCTGGAGCGGCGCATCCCGGGGCACACACCGGAGTCCCTGCTGTCCTTCGCCCGCCCGGCCTACACCACGTCCGTCCAAACCCGGCGTGTGCTGGAGCGGTGCGGCCTGATAGACCTCGCCCTGCGCGACAGCGCCGCCGCTGCGCGGCTGATGATGCTCGATGCCCTGGTGGAGCTGGCGCCGGAGCTGGAATTGGAGCTGCTTGCGGCCGTGGCGGCGCCGTCCGGCGACCCCGTGGCGCGGGTGGACGTGCAGCCCGACCGCATGATCGCGCGGATGGCCGGGCCATTCGCCCGCGCCGTGCAGGAGGGAAGGATGGGCGAAGCGGCACGGCTGGCGCCGTTTCTCACCGACCTTGACGCGATAGTGGCCGCCCCGCATGGCAGCCCGGTAGCGCTGCTGCTGCTGCTGTTCCGCCTGGGCCTGCTGCGGCTGCACCTGGAGGACCGGGCCGGCGCACGGGCGGCGTTCCTGCGCATGGCTGAGCAGGCGGCGGGATGGAACTCCCGTCCGGAGTGGACGGAACAGGCGGGTCCGCTGCTGCGGATTGCGGAGGAGCAGATTGCGATGGTGGACGGCTTGGCCAACCTGAGAGCACCCCGAAGGCGGCGGGCGTAGCGATGTCTGTCCCGGACGCCCCAGCCCGGAGCGCCGCCGCGCTACTGCCCGGCCTGCTCGCCTGCTTCGCCATCGCCGCTGCGGCAGTGTTCATCCGGGAGCGCAGCGGCATCGCGGCGCTCAACCCGGTGGTCCTGGCGCTGGCCGGCGGCATGGCGGTCCGCGCGTCGGCCGGCCTGCCGGCGGCGCTGCGGCCCGGCGCCGCCTTCACGGTGCGGCAGGTGCTGCGGGCGGCCATCGTGCTGCTGGGTTTGCAGGTCACGCCAGGGGCGCTGCTGTCGCTGGGCGGCGGGGCTCTGCTGCTGGCCTTCGCCTCCGTCGCGCTGACGCTGCCGTTCACGATGTGGCTGGGCGCGCGCCTGGGCGTCGGCGCCGGGCTGGCGCAGTTGATCGGCGCGGGAACCGGCATCTGCGGCGCCAGCGCGGTGGTGGCCGCGAACCAAGTGGTGCGGGCGGGCCAGGAGGACGTCGCCTATGCCCTGGCCGTCGTCACCCTGTTCGGCACCGCGGCGCTGCTGCTGTATCCGGCGCTGGCGGTGCCGCTCGGGCTGGGTCCGCGCACCCTGGGCCTATGGGCCGGCGCCGGCATCCATGTGGTCGTGCAGGCCGTGGGCGCCGCGGCAGCCGGCGGGCCGATGGCGGCGGAGGCCGGGACGATCACCAAGCTCGCCCGCGTCGTGCTGCTCGCGCCCGCGGTGCTGGCGCTGGGCGCGTGGGTGCGGCGCGGCGAGCCTGCCGGAGGCGTGCGGGCGCCGGTGCCTTGGTTCGCCTTCGGCTTCCTGGCGCTGGTGGCGCTGGGCGGTGCCGGGCTGGTGCCGCCGGGCGCCGTCGCCCTGTCGCGCTGGGCGGTGCCGTTGATGATGGGCGCGGCGGTGGCGGCGCTGGGCCTGGCGACGGACTTGCGGGCGCTGCGGACCCGGGGGCTGCAGCCGCTGCTGCTGGGGCTGGGGTCCGGACTGTTCATCGGCGTGCTGAGCCTGATCGGGGCGCTGCTGGCCGGATAGGCCGGGCCGGCACCACGGCTCCCCGCGCACGACCCGGCAGCCGCTTCCAGGCGGTCAAGCGAGCGGCTGGCGGAGGACTTCGGCATGCCGAGCGCGCGTGCGGCGCCTGACAAGCTGCCAAGGTCCGCAATGCGGGCGAAGGCACGAAGATCGGACAGGTCGAACATCGCGCCGAGCGTTCCACTGCGGGAACGCGCTGTCCAGCTTTCACGCGCTGGCCATGGCAAGGGGAACACCCAAATACCGCCGAGCGAATTGGAAAGCCCAACGATGACGAAGACCATTCTCCTCGCCGGCGCGGCCGGCGATCTCGGCACCCGTATTGCGAAGGCGTTGACCGCCCGCGGCGCGGCCATACGGGCGGTGATCAGGACCGACGCATCGCCGGCCAGCCGGGATCGCCTGGCCGGTCTCGGCGTAACGGTCGTGCCGGCCGATATGGCCGACATCGCCTCGGTCGCTGCGGCGTGCGAGGGGGCGGCTTGCGTCGTCTCGGCGCTCAATGGGCTGCGCGACGTCATCGTCGGGCGTCAGGGCGTGCTGCTCGACGCCGCCGTACGGGCCGGCGTGCCGCGCTTCATCTCGTCGGACTACTCGGCGGACTTCACCAGGACGGAGCCGGGCAGCAACCGAAATTTCGACCTCCGGCGTGAGTTCATGGCCCGCGCCGACAGTGCGCCGATCCGGGTCACCTCGATCCTCAATGGCGCCTTCATGGACATGCTCGGCGCCGGCGCACCGCTCATCCAGCCGGCAATCCGCCGTGTGATGTACTGGGGCAGCGCCGACCAAATGCTGGACTTCACCACCAAGGACGACGTTGCCGCCTATACCGCTGCCGCTGCGCTCGACGAGGCCGCTCCGCGCATCCTCCGCATCGCAGGCGACAGCCTGAGCGCCCGCGGCATAGCCCAGGCTATGACCAGTTTGACCGGCAAGCGGTATCGTAACCTGTGGGCCGGCAGCATTGGATCGCTGGGCGTGCTGATCCGCCTGGCGAGACTCGTGGCGCCGCAGCCGGACGTGACGTTCTCGGCGTGGCAGGGACTCCAGTATGTGCGCGACATGTTCGGCGGGCGCGCCAAGCTCCATCCGCTGGACAACGAGCGCTACCCTGGCCTGCGCTGGACCTCGGTGCCCGAGCATCTCGCCGCAATGCCGGAGCTTGCGCATTACAGGAAGCATTGACCGGCCGCCCTGGCTAGCCACCCGCCAGCCTTGCGCAATGGCGGCAGAACCATTCCGCACCAGCCAAAGCCCGGACGGTCGCAGGGCACACCGGCATCACGTTCCCTGCGCCGGAACAACGGCCCCTGACACGGGGACGGTGGCGCGTCCGTCAAGCTAGGCTAAGATGCCGGCAGCCCCCTGCTGGAGCACCGCGATGCCGACGCCGATCCGCCCTGCCTGTCCCGCCCGCCAGACCTGACGCGCATGGACGAGGCGCTGCCCGCGACCGCCGAACAGGCCGTCGAGTTCTTCCGCCGCAAGGGCGCTGACGGCCCCTGCCCGATCTGCAAGAGCGCCAAGTGGCTGCTGCACAGCGGCGTGGACCGCGGCGTGGACGTGTTCCGCGTGCCGCGCCAGGTGGACTACGTCGTCAGCAACCTGCAAGTGTACGTCATGATCTGCGAGAACTGCGGTTTCGTCCGCCAGCACGTGCGGGACTTGGTGGATGGGACGATGAACCCGCCCAGCGGCGGCCTGTTCATCTCATCCAGCGAGACGGAATGACTGTCCCGGCGCACCTGGTCCGCACCCCGCCTCCGTTCTGCCCAGCAGGGGACGCGGCGTCATGGCGGTGATCGCCGGGAGTGTCGCGCCGTGGCCGGTGCGCGTGGTGCAGGGGCACCTGCGCACCGGAACGGCGATCCTGGTGGGGGTGCTGGCATACCTGTTGCTGCAAGACTCGCTGCTGCCCGGCGCCCGGGCGGTGCTGGCCTGGGACATCGGCTCGCTGGCCTTCCTGGGGATGGCCGCGCACCTGTTCCTGGACGGCGACGACAGCCGGATGATGCGCAATGCCGCCGCGCAAGCAGATGGCGAGTGGGTGATCTTCTTCGTCACCCTGGCCGGCGTGGTGTTCAGCTTTGTCGCGCTGACGGTGGTGTTCGCCTGGATCAAGGACCTGCCGCCAGCGTCGAAGCGCCTGCACATCGCGCTGGTGGCGGCGACGCTGCTGCTGTCCTGGCTGGTGACGCACGTGATATTCGCGCTGCGCTACGCCCACGAATACTACGCCACGGATGGCGCCCCCGGGCCGGGCATAGACGGCGGGCTGGAGTTCCCCGGGGAGCAGCCGCCGGACTATTGGGACTTCTGCTACTTCTCGCTCGTGCTGGGCATGACGTTCCAGGTGTCGGACGTACAGATCACCTCCCGCAAGCTGCGCCGGCTGGCGCTGGTGCATGGGCTGATCGGCTTCCTGTTCAACACCGTCATCGTGGCGTTGACGGTCAACATCGCCGCCAGCCTGCTATAGGGGTCAGCGGACCGAGAGCACCGCATCACAGTTCAACCGGCCGGCCAGCAGGCAGTCCTCGATCCGCGCCTTGTCCCGCAGATGCGTGAACAGTGACAGCCCGACGATCACCAGCGCCAAAGCAACCGTCAACCCGGCAAGGCTCAGGGTCAGCCGGTTCTCCTCGGCTTGGTCGTCTTCGCCCCGCCTGGTCTCGTCCAGATTTGCCGGCAGACCGCGCATGTCGCCCCCTCTTTGCGGGCCAAGCCCGCACGGTCATGTTAGCGCTCCTTCAACCCGGGATGGCAAGCTGCATCGCAGCATCACCTGGCTGATCCGTGGAGACCGCATGACTGCCGCCGCGCACCTTGCCGCCGCCGACCCGGCCTTCGCAGCCCTGATTGCCCGGATCGGCCCCTGCACTGCCGTTCCCAATCCGCGGGAACCCTATGAGGCGCTGGTGCGCGCCATCGCCCACCAGCAACTGCACGGACGCGCGGCGCAGGCGATCCTGGCCCGGCTGATCGCCCTGCACCCCGACCCGTTCCCGCTGCCGCATCAGCTCCAGGCGACGCCGGACGAGGCGCTGCGCGCCTGCGGCTTTTCCGGCAGCAAGGTCGCGGCCCTGCGCGACATCTGCGCGCACACCCTGGACGGCACGGTGCCGGGTGCGGCCGACGCGGAGGGCATGACGGACGACGAGCTGATCGCCAGGCTCGTGACCATACGCGGCGTCGGGCGCTGGACGGTGGAGATGCTGCTGATCTCGACCCTTGGCCGCCCGGACGTGCTGCCGGTTGACGATTTCGGCGTGCGGGAGGGATGGCGCATCATCAAGGGCCTGGATGCGCAGCCGCGTCCGCGTGAGTTGGCGCAGGCGGGGCTGGCCTGGGCACCCTGGCGTTCAACCGCCGCCTGGTATCTCTGGCGCGCGGCGGACGAGGGCAAGAAGATCAAGCATCCAGGAACGCCGACACCGTCTGGATGAACGCCGCCGGGGCATCGGCATGCAGCCAGTGCCCGGCGTTCCGCAGGGTGACGAAGCGGGCGGCTGGGAACGGCTTGCGGAACGCCGCCCGATTGTCCAGCGTCACGAAGTCCGACCGCTCGCCGCGCACTACCAGCACGGGTCCGGGATAGGAGGCGTCCGGCGCGTCCCAGCCCTCGATGGCCGGAAACGCCGCCGCGATCTCGGGCAGGGCGATGCGCCAGGACGGCTCCGCCCCGGGCCGCAGGTTCTGCAGCAGGAAGCCGCGCACGCCCGGCTCCGGCACGTCGGGCGCCAGCAGGGCGTCGGCCTTCCCGCGGGTCAGGCCGGGGTGGAGCGGCAACGCTTGCAGGGCGTCGGCAATGGCGCGGTTATTATGCCAGTAGGCGACCGGCGCGATGTCGGCGACCACCAGCCGGCTGATGCGCTCTGGCGCCAGCAGCGCCATCTGCATTGCCGTCTTGCCGCCCATCGAGTGCCCCAGCACCGCCGCTGCTGGAATGCCGCGGTCCGCCATGCTGTCCAGCACGTCCGCTGCCATATCCGCATAAGTCATGGCGGGGTCGTGCGGGCTGGCGCCATGATTGCGCAGGTCGAAGGCAACGACGCGGTGCTTTGCAGCCAGGGCGCGCTGCACCGCGGCGAAGTTGCTGGATGAGCCGAATAGGCCGTGGAGCAGCACAACCGGGCTGCCAGAGCCGCTTTCCGTGCCGTGCAGAATCATGGGCGGGTCCGTGCGCCAGGTAGGCGGCGCCCTTCTCCCTCTCCCTCCGGGAGAGGGTTGGGGTGAGGGGGCGGGCCTGCGCGTCCCTGGCTGACTCGGAGCCGCGTGCTGCCAGCGCTCCCGGTTCCCCGCTCCGCAGCCGAGACCCCCTCACCCCGGCCCTCTCCCGTGGGGAAAGGGAGAAGGAGGGTTCCGTTCATGGGCCGTGGCCCTGCCCGGAAGAATGCACCAGGCGAGCATAAAGCTCCGGGTCGGTCGCGCCCTCGGTGCTGAACAGCAGGATGCGGCTGCTGTGGTCCAGACCGAGCGCCGCCCGCGCCTGCGGGTCCGCCGCGGCCCGCAGCAATCCTGCCAGCCCGGCCGCGCCGCTTTCCCCGGACACCACCCCGCATTCCGCCAGGACGCGCATCGCGTTGACTGCGGCATCATCGGGGATGGACAGGAAGGCCGCAGCGGCGCGCTCCAGCTCCTGCCAGGCGATCAGGCTCGGTTCACCGCAAGCGAGGCCGGCCATGACGGTATCCAGGCTGCCGGCTGCGGTGATCGTCCCGGCCTGCGCGCTCGCCATGAGGCAGGCGGCGTCGTGCGGCTCCACCACGACCAGCGCCGGGACCGGCTGCAGGGTGCGGAGCTGCACCGAGACCGCCGCCGCCATGCCGCCGACGCCCCCCTGCACGAAGGCGTGGGTTGGCGGCGGGCCGGACCAGACTTCCAGCGCCTCGGCTGCCATGAGGCGGTAGCCCTGCATGACCTCACGCGGGATCTCGGTGTAGCCGGGCCAGGAGGTGTCGGATACGACGTGCCAGCCGTGTTCCGCTGCCGCGGCGGCGGCGGCGCGCACGCTGTCGTCGTAGGTGCCCGGCGATGCCCGCACCTCGGCGCCATAGGCGGCGATGGCGTCGCGGCGCCCTTGGCTGACGCCAGGGTGGACGAAGATGACGCAGTCCGCGCCGAACCGCCGCGCGCCCCAGGCGACGCTGCGGCCGTGGTTGCCGTTAGTGGCGCAGGTGACGGTGATCCCGGCGCCGGCATGGGCGCCGGCCATCAGCTCCGCCGCCGTGGCAGCCTTGGCGATGCCCTGCCGAGCCAGCTCCGCCTGCATCACGCCCAGCACGGCATAGGCGCCGCCCAGCGCCTTGAAGCTGCCGAGGCCGAAGCGCCCGGACTCGTCCTTCACCTGGACGGAGGCCACCCCGGCCTGCATGGCCAACGCCGGCAGGTCGCGCAGCGGGGTGGGAGCATAGCCGGGCCAGGCGGTGATCTCCGCCCGCGCCCGGCGGAACCCACCGGCAGGCAGCACAGTCAGGCCGGGCAGGCCCCGCCGGGGGTTGAGCAACCAGCGCAGGCCCGGGGCCGCCGCCGGCTCGGTTGGGTGTGGGACTGCAGGCGATGCGCACATGCCGCAAGATTGCGCGGCGGGCGGGCGGCGGCTAGTCCTGGCTGCGGGAGGGGCAGTTCATGCACATCACGATCCTGGGCGGCAACGGGTTCCTGGGGCGCAAGATCGCTGCCCGTCTGGCAGCGGAGGGTGCCCTGGGCGGCACGCCGGTCCGCAGCCTGACACTGTTCGACCTCGCCGCCGCCCCGGCGCCTCCAGCCCCCTTTCCCATCCGCAGCCTGGCCGGCGACCTGGCCGAACTGCCGGCCGATGCGATCCCGCCGGGAACGTCCGTGGTGTTCCACCTGGCGGCCGTGGTCAGCAGCGCCGCGGAGGCCGATTACGATTCGGGCCGCCGGGTGAACCTGCGCGGCACGGACGCGGTGGTGGACGCCTGCCGCCGGCTGGCCTCATCCGGCCTTGGGGCGCCGCGCGTGGTGTTCACCAGTTCCGTCGCCAGCTTCAGCGGCGGCCAGGGCGCAGTGGTGGCGGACGACGCGCGTCAGGCGCCCGGCAACTCCTACGGCGCGCAGAAGGCGGCGGCGGAGCTGATCCTAGCCGACGCCAGCCGGCGCGGCTTCCTGGACGCGGTCAGCCTGCGCCTGCCCACCGTGGTGATCCGCCCGGGCCGGCCGAACGCGGCGGCCAGCAGCTTCGTCAGCGCCATCCTGCGGGAGCCGCTGCTGGGCCTTCGCGCGACGCTGCCGGTGCCGGACGACTTCGCGGTCTGGATTTGCAGTCCCCGCCGAGCCGTGGACTGGCTGCTGCACGCCGCCGTGATGGACACGTCCCTGCTCGGCGCCGACCGTGGCATCAACCCGCCGGGCCTGAGCGTGACGACGGGCGAGATGCTGGCGGCGCTGGACCGTGTGCGTCCCGGCGCGTCCGCCCTGGTGGACCGTCGCCCGGACCCAGCCGTCGCCGCCATCGTCGGCGCCTGGCCCGCCGCATTCGCCGCGTCCCGCAGCCCGTCCCTCGGCTTCACCCGGCACGAGCCGCTGCCGGAGCTGGTCCAGGCATTCCTGGACGACGACCTGGAGGCAACCCGGACGGAGCGCATGGCTGCAACTGCCTGACCGGCGCCCCCCAGAATCGCGGCATTTTAGAAACATCGCATTTATTTGCTGGATCAATCCGAATCGCTGGTTGAACCCGGCGCGTTCGGAGCACAGTAAGCAGTAGCCGTCGGCGGTGGGCCGCACGGCCCCCCCTGCCGCGTCTGGTCCCCTGCCCGATGTCCCCTTTCCGCTCAACCGTCGCCTCCCCATCCGGGACCGCGGCAGCGGCGCGCATCCGGCGTGACCGGCGGGCGGTGTTCGACGCCGTTGCGCACGCGCCCCAGGCCCTGCGCGCCCTAGTTCGCGCGGATGAGATTTGGCTGGTCATCCTGGCCGCTGCGGTCGGGCTAGCGGCAGGGCTGGTGGTGGTCGCCATGGCGGAAACGGCGCAGTTAATGCACCGGCTGCTCTACGGCCTGGAACACGGCGAGTTCCTGTCGGCGCAGGTCCGCGTGCAGGCATTGCGGGCGCTGCTGGTTCCAAGCCTGGGCGGCCTCGTGCTTGGCCTTGCCGGGCTTGGCCTGGCCCGGTGGTGGCCGCGCCGCACGGTAGACCCTATCGAGGCCAACGCCCTGTATGGCGGGCGCATGTCGCTGGGCGACAGCCTGGTGGTGGTGGCCCAAACCGTGTGGTCCAACGGCGTCGGCGCTTCCGTCGGGTTGGAGGCGGGCTATGCGCAGATTGGGTCGGCGCTGGCGTCCCGTGTGGGCCGGGCGTTCCGGGTCCGACGCAACGACCTGCGGCTGCTGGTCGGATGCGGCGCCGCGGCGGCCATCGCGGCGGCGTTCAACGCACCGCTGACCGGCGCCTTCTATGCCTTCGAGCTGGTGATCGGCACCTACTCGCTCACGACGCTGGCGCCGGTGGTGATGGCGGCGATCTGCGCCGTGTCGGTCATGCGCATCCTCACGGGCGGCGACATCGGCTTCGACATCCGGGTGCCGACGCAGATCGAGACGGTGGACTACGTGCCCATCCTCGCACTCGGGATGCTGTGCGCGCTGGGCGGCATCGCGCTGATGCGCGGCGTGACGGTGGTCGAGGACCTATTCCGGCGCAGCCGCCTGCCCGTCTGGCTACGTCCAGCCGTCGGCGGCCTGGCCGTTGGCGGGCTGGCGCTGGTGTCGCCCTCGGTGCTGTCGTCCGGGCACTCGGCGTTGCGCATCGCGCTGGATGCGCCATACGGCTTGCAGCAGATCGGGCTGCTGATCCTACTCAAGGCGCTGGCGTCCGCCATCAGCATCGGCTCGGGCTTCCGCGGCGGGCTGTTCTTCGCGTCGCTGTTCCTGGGTGCGCTGCTGGGCAAGCTTTTTGCGGGCGTGCTGGCGCTGGTGACGGTGGTGCAGGCCCTGCCGGCGGTGATCTGCGCGCTGGTGGGCATGAGCGCGCTGGCGGTGGCCGTGGTGGGCGGGCCGCTGACGATGGCGTTCCTGGCGCTGGAAAGCACGGGGTCCCTGCCGATGACGGTGGCGGTGCTGGCGGCCAGCGTGGTCAGCACCATCACGGTCCGCCGCACCTTCGGCTACAGCTTCGCGACCTGGCGCTTCCACCTGCGGGGAGAAGGCATCCGCAGCGCGGTGGACATCGGCTGGATGCGGAACCTGACGGTGGGGAAGATGATGCGGCGGGAGTATCGCCGGGTGCCGGAGGGAACGATGCTGACGTCGTTTCGCCGGGACTTCCCCCTGGGCAGCACCGGGCGTGTCGTGGCGGTGGACGATGCCGGGTGCTACGCCGGCATTCTGACGACGGCCGAGGCTCACTCGGCGCCGGAGGAGGCTACCCGGCTGGCGGACATCGTGCACCATCGCAAGACCGTGCTGTTGCCGCAGATGACGATCAAGGAGGCGGTCAGCATGTTCGAAACGGCCGAGAGCGACGAGCTGGCAGTGGTGGACAGCGCGGACGGCATGAAGGTGATCGGGGTGCTGACCGAGCAGTATGCGTTGCGGCGCTACTCGGAGGAGCTGGAGAAGCGCCGGCGGGAACTGTCGGGAGAGTAGGCGGCGCATCCCACCTGACCCGCTGCCGCACGACTGGCAATGCACTACCGCCTGCGTGGCCTCAGGCACGCCAGCAGGACAAGAGCAGCCCCGCCCGGCGCCGCCGCCCAAAAATTGTCCACCATCGCCAGCCCCGTCGCACCGGACCAGCAACTGCTGACCACCAGTCCCAGCCAATCCGTCGCGCCAAGGCTCGGGCCGGCTGCGCCGAGGTCGCGCCGCCGCACCGGCACCGACCGCCATAGGCCCAGCAGCAGCCCGGACCCGGTCACGCCGGCGACCCCGCCCAGCAGCGCCGGCAGCAGCCCCGGCTGCACATACCCCACCCCCAGCACAGGCAGCAGCGCGATGGCCGCCGTTCCCAGCGCCGCCGCCACCATCTTGGCGTGCTGCGCGGCCTTCGATGCGATGGGCGCGGTTCCTGCCAGCTCCGCCGCCTCATCGGCGTGAACCGCCGCCGAGCTAAGCAGGCGCGCGGACTCTCCCGCCAGGAACACCGAGACGGATCCAAGACCCAGCGCCGCCGCCGGCTGGCCGTCGCGCAGCAGCGTCAGCGCGACTGGCACGGCATAGACAAGCTGGAACGCCGCCCGGCTCAGCAGCGTCGGAGTGCGGCGAAGCAGCCGCATCTCCTTGCGCAGCAGCGCCCGGAAAGCGCCGCCGCGGAACCGCCCCGGCATCACGCCCTGCCCGGCTCCGCGCAGGGCGCCGGGCCGGCGCGACGGCGGATCCAGGGCGGCGCCGGCCGCGAAGCGCCGGGCCAGGGCCACCGCGGCGAGGGTTGCCGCTGAAACCCCCAGCAGCACCAGCGCCGCGAGCGGGACGGGGGCTCCCAGCGCGGCCCGTGCCGGCCACCATTCCACGCCCTCCGGCACGCCGCAGCAGGGCGGCGTCAAGGCGTCCCACACCGCCAGCCGCAACGACGGAGTGAGCATCGTGCCGGACTGGCTCGCCAGGAACATCAGGGCGCCGAACACCAGGCTCATTACGTTTACGGTCCGGCGCGCCCGGCGCAGGCCCAGCGCCGACACCAGGCCCACCGCCACGCCGGCCCCGGCGCCTGCGGCCAGCAGCGACATCGCGCACAGGGCCGGGTAGGCGGCCAGCCACCCAGGCCCGTCCATCACCGCCAGCACGTTCGCCACCGGCCCCAGCATCAGCAGCCACGGCACGGCCACGCCCGCCGCGATGCCGAGCATCCGCGTCCCCAGCACGCGGCGCAGCGGCACGGGGGAGGCCAGCAGCCAGTCGAGGTCCTGGCGCTCGAACAGGGCCGACACCGCCACGTCCAGCGCCTGGGACAGGATGAGGCCGCCTAGGACCAGCAGGGCGACGTTGGCGTAGGCCAGCCGGTCGGCCAGGCGGGGCGCATCGCCCAGCAGCCACACCGCCGCCCCGAGGCCGATCAGGTGGGCGATGACGGCAAGAACCAGGGCCAGCAGACCCGCAGACTTCCACCGGGCCGCCAGGCGGGACCGGCGCCAGATCAGCCGCAGCTCGTGCCGCAGCAGCCACCCCACCGACCCTGGCCGGAGCATCATGCCGGCGCCGCGACCAGGGCCAGGAAAATGTCCTCCAACGTGTTACGCCCGGGATGGCGGGCGCGCAGCTCGTCGAAGGTGCCGACCTCCAGCAAGCGCCCCCCGGCGATGATGCCGATGCGGTCGGCAATGCGCTCGGCCACGTCCAGGATGTGGGTGGTCAGAACGATGCCGGTGCCGGCCGCCACGCGGTCCCGCAGCAGGTCCTTCACGTCCCGCGCCGCGGCGGCGTCCAGGCCGGTCAGCGGCTCGTCCAGGATCAGCAGCCGGGGGTCGTGCAGCAGGGCGCCGGCCAGCACCGCCTTTTGACGCATGCCGCGGGAAAAGCCCTCGCACCGCTCATTTCGGTGCGGCCACAGGCCCAGGCGGTCCAGCAGGTCCTGCGCCCGCTGCGCCGCCAAGCCCGGCGGCACCGACCACAGGCCCGCCACGAACTCCAGGTATTCCAGTGGGGTTAGCTTGTCATACAGCAGCGGCTCGTCCGGCAGCCAAGCCGTGACCCGCTTGGCGGCCACCGGGTCGGCCAAGGCGTCCACGCCGCATACCCGGATGCCGCCGGCGTCCGGACGCAGCAGGCCCACCACCATGCGCAACGTCGTGGTCTTGCCGGCGCCGTTGGGGCCGAGCAGCGCGAACACCTCGCCCGCCCGCACCTGCAGATCCAGCCCGTCCACTGCCACCCGGTCGAACGACTTGCGCAGGCCGCGCAACTCCAGCGCAGGCGGGGGAAGTGTCATGGCGTTGCGTGCTTCCCCGTGGCGCGATTCCAGGTGAGCTTACGCTTGCCCGGGCTGGGCGTCATCCGGAGAGCCGCCATGCTGACCGTCCACCATCTCGAAAAGTCGCAATCGGAGCGGATCACCTGGCTGTGCGAGGAGCTTGGCCTGCCCTATGAGCTGAAGCTTTACAAGCGCGACGCGGTCACCATTCTGGCGCCGCCCGAGTTGAAGGCGCTGCACCCGCAGGGCACCGCGCCCATCATTGGGGATGGCGGCCTGGTGCTGGCGGAGTCCGGCGCCGTCATGCAGTACATCCTGGGCAAATATGGCCAAGGCCGCCTGGCGCCCGGCCCAGACGACCCGGCCTTCGCGCCCTACCTGTATTGGTTCCACTTCGCCAACGGCACCCTGCAGCCCGCCATGGGCCGCAACATGGTGATGCACTGGCTGAAGCTGCCGCCGGACAACCCGGTGCTGCTGCGGATGCGCGGCCGGCTGGATGGTGCGATGGACCAGGTGGAGGCTCGGCTCGGCGAAGCGGAGTATCTGGCCGGGGCGGAGCTTACAGCCGCCGACATCATGATGGTGTTCTCCCTGACCACGATGCGTATCTTCATGCCGCTGGACCTCGCGCCCTATCCCAACATCCTGGCCTATCTGCAACGCATCGGCGCCCGTCCGGCATATCAAGCGGCGATGCGGAAGGGCGATCCGGACCTGACGCCGCTGCTGACCTGACCCGGCAACCCCAGCCAAAACGCGCCAAACCCCTAGCACCTGGCGTGCCCGCAACCTTATCCTTGTACTTGAACGCCGGGCTTGGCGATGGAGGCACCCGCTTGAAGCACCACCTGACCGCCTGGACCGCCGCGCTGTCCCTGGCCATCGCCGCTTCCGCCGTAGCGCAGATTCCGCCCGCACCGGCCACCCCTGCGCAGGCAATCCCCGCACCGGCTGCCGCCCCGCTAATCGCCGCCAACGGCGTCATGCGGGCCACGCTGGACAACGGCCTGCGCATCGTGGTCGTGCCCGACAAGCTTGCGCCGGTGGTCACGACCAACCTCAGCTACCTCGTCGGGTCGAACGACGCGCCCGCCGGCTTCCCCGGTACCGCGCATGCGCTGGAGCACATGATGTTCCGCGGCAGCACCGGGCTGGACCGGGACCAGTTGTTCGACCTCGGCGCGCTGCTCGGCGGCAACTACAACGCCAGCACCACCGAGACCGTCACCCAATACACCTACACCGTCCCCTCCGCCGACCTGGCCCTGGCGCTGCACAGCGAGGCGCTGCGGATGCGCGGCCTGACGCTCAGCCAGGCGGACTGGGAGCAGGAGCGCGGCGCGATCAACCAGGAAGTGTCGCGCGACCTGTCCAGCCCGTTCTACGTTTACTCCGCACAGGTGCAGGCGCTGCTGTTCGCAGGGTCCCCCTATGAATTCGACGCGCTGGGCAGCCGCGCGTCGTTCGACAAGACCGACGCCGCCCTGCTGCGCCGCTTCTACGACCAGTGGTATGCGCCCAACAACGCCATCCTGGTGATCGCCGGCGACGTGGACCCGGCCGCCGCCATCGCGGAGGCGCGCGGCATCTTCGGCCCCATCGCCCGGCGCGACCTGCCGGCCCACGCGCCGGTCAAGCTGGCGCCAGTCGTCAAGCAGACCATCGAGCTGCCGACCAGCTTCAGCACCGGCATCGCCGCCATCGCGGTCCGCATGCCGGGCCTGGCCGAGCGGGACTTCGCCGCCGCCGACATCCTGGGCGACGTGCTGGGCAGCCAGCGCGGGGATCTGAATGCCCTCGTCACCTCCGGCAAGGCGCTGTCCGCGTCGTTCAGCTACCAGCCGCGCAGGAGCGTGGGCCAGGGCCTGGCCATCGCCGCCTTCCCGCGGGGCGATGACCCTGCGCCGGTGCTCGACGACCTGCGCCGCGTGCTGGCCGCCGCCGCCGCTGGCAACATTCCCGCCGAGCTGGTCGAGGCCAGCAAGCGGCAGGAGCTGGCGCAGCTTGCCTTTGAGGCCGACAGCATCAGCGGACTGGCCAACGCCTGGTCCCGCACGCTGGCCCAGCAGGGCCTGGACAGCCCGGATGACCTGGCCAAAGCCTATGAGGCCGTGACGGTCGCCGACGTGGTCCGCGTTGCCCGCGAGGTGCTGGATGTGGACCACGCCGTTTCCGCCGTGCTGACGCCACAGGACGGCGCCCGGCCCGGCTCCGCCAGCGGCTTCGGCGGCGCCGAGAGCTTCGGCAACCCCTCCGCCCGCGGCACCCCCCTGCCGGACTGGGCCGCAGCCGCGCTGGAAACCCCGAGCGCGCCCCCTGCGCTGGACGCGCCAACGGTCACCACCCTGCCCAACGGCCTCCGCCTCCTGGTGCAGCCGGAGACGGTGAGCCGCACGGTGTCGGTATATGGCCGCGTGCGCCAAAGCCCGACGCTGCAGGAGCCGCCGGGCAAGGACGGCGTGGCGGCGCTGACGGCGGAGATGCTGGACTACGGCACGCAGTCACAGGACCGCCTGGCCTTCCGCAAGTCGGTGGACGACATCGCGGCGCGGCTGAGCGCTGGCAGCAGCTTCCAGCTCAAGGTGCTGACGCCGCAGTTCGAGACCGGCATGCGGCTGCTGGCGGAGAACATGCTGCGTCCCGCCTTTCCGGCCGCAGATTTCGAGGTGGCGCGCAGCCGGCAGCGCACGAGCGTTGCCGGGCAGGTGCGGACGCCGGATTATCAGTTCGGCCTGACGGCGACCCGGGCGCTGGTGCCGGCCGGCGACCCGAGCCTGCGCCGGCCCACGCCGGAGACTGTTGCGGCGATCACGCTGGACGACGTGCGCGCCTTCCACGCCGCCGCCTACCGCCCGGACCTGACCACGATCGTCGTGATGGGCGACGTAACGCCGGAGGAGGCACGGCGCGTGGTCACCGAGACTTTCGGCGGCTGGGCCGCAGAGGGGACAGCGCCGAACGTGGACACGCCGGCGCTGCCGCCCAACCCGGCCAGCCAGGCCCGTGTTCCCGACCCGAACCGGCTGCAGGACAACGTGGTGCTGGCGCAGACGGTCGGGCTGCCGGTGGCCAGCCCGGACCGCTACGTCTTGGAGCTGGGCAGCACCATCCTGGGCGGCGGCTTCTCGTCCCGGCTGTATCAGGACCTACGGGTGCGGACGGGATACGTGTATTCCGTCAGCAGCCAGCTCAACTGGCAGCGTACTCGGGCGACCTACGCCGTCGCGTTCGGCGCCGACCCCAGCAACGTGAGCAAGGCGCGTGACCTGGTACTGAAGAACCTGCGCGACATGCAGGCGAACCCGGTATCCGACGCCGAATTGGCGCGCGCGAAGGCGCAAACCCTGCGCCGCCTGCCGATGGGCCGGTCCAGCGTGGACCGGATCGCCACCTCGTATCTGCGGCTGATGGATCTGGGCCTGCCGCTGAATTCGGAGGATGTCGCGGCGCGGCGCTACCTGACGGTCACCGCGCCGGAGATACAGGAAGCGTTTGCAAAGTGGCTGCGCCCGGACGGGCTGGTGCAGGTGGTGGAAGGTCCGCCACTGCAGCAGTAGAGACGCATTGAACGGGGCTGCACCCATGCCGTCCGATCTTCCCAACCTCGACCAGCCTGATAACGACCCCTGGCTGTGGCTGGAGGAGGTGGACGGCCCCGACGCCCTCGCCTGGGCCGATGGGCAGACTGCGGCGACGCTCGTCCGCTTTGGCGGCCCGGCGTTCGAGCGTGACCGCGACACGTTGCGCGCGTTGCTGGACCGCCCGGACAAGCTGCCGTTCGTCACCCGGCGGGGCGGCCTCCTCTACAATTTCTGGCTCGACGCCGCCCATCCTCGCGGCCTGTGGCGCCGCACGACGATGGAAGGCTACCGCCAGCCCGACCCGGACTGGGACATCCTGCTCGACTTGGATGCACTGGCCGCGGCGGAGGGGGAGGACTGGGTGTGGTCCGGCGCAGCCACCCTGCCGCCAGACCACGGGCGCGCCCTGCTGCGCCTATCTCGCGGCGGCGGCGACGCGACGGTGTTGCGGGAGTACGACATCCCGAGCCGCCGCTTCGTGGCAGACGGCTTCGTGCTGCCGGAAGCCAAGGGCGGCGGCCAATGGCTGGACCAGAACACTCTGCTCCTGGTGAGCGCGCTGGGCGGCGCCACCCGCTCCGGCTATGCTCGGACAGTCCGGCTATGGCAGCGCGGCGCCGATCCGTCTGAGGCGCCCGTGCTGTTCAAGACCGACCCGGCCCATATGGCCGCGTGGGCCGAGTTCGACCGCGCAGACGGACGCGTGCTGTTCATCGCGCAAACCGGGTTCTTCGACATGGAGGTGTGGATCGGCACCCCGGCCGGACCGCGGCAGCGCCTGGACCTGCCATCTGACGCCATGTTCGCAACCGACCAGGGCTGGATGGCCGTCCGGCCCCGCAAGCCCTGGACCGTCGGTGGCCAGACCTATCCGCCCGACACGGTGCTGTGCGCCCCGCTGGACGCCTACCTGGCCGGCGAGCGCAATTTGCGCGTCGTGTTCACGCCGGAAGCGCGGCGGTCTCTGCAAGGCTTTTTCTGGTCAAATGGACAACTGGTCCTCAGCGTCCTCGACGAGTTGCGGCCCATCTACCGCACCGTGGACCCGACGACATGGAGCGAGGCCGCGCTGCCCGGACTGCCCGCCATCGGCACCGTCCAGGCCTGGCCGCTGGATGCGGAAGAATCCGAGCGCGACGGCACCCTGCTTGCGGCGTCGCAGGATCCGCTGACGCCGCCGAGCCTGCTGCTGCTTACTGGCGGCGAGCCGAAGTTGTTGAAGCAGGCCCCGTCCGCCTTCGACCCTACAGGCCTGGTCACGACCCGGCACGAGGCTGTGTCCGCCGATGGCGAGCGCATTCCCTACGTGCAGGTGGGCCCGCCTGGCCTGACCGGGGACGCGCCGGTCCACATGACGGCCTATGGCGGCTTCGGCCTCTCGCTGCTGCCGGCCTACAAGGGCGGCCTGGGCAAGCTGTGGCTGGAGCCAGGCGGCATGCTGGTGGTCGCGAACCTGCGCGGCGGCGGCGAGTTCGGCACGCGCTGGCACGATGCCGGGCGGCGCGAGGGCAAGGCACGCAGTCATGACGACTTCGCCGCCGTCGCGTCCGACTTGGTCGCCCGCGGCGTGACCCGCCCGGGCCGCATCGCCGCCGAGGGCGGCTCGAACGGCGGCCTGCTGATCGCCAACATGCTGACCCGCTATCCCGACCGGTTCGGCGCCCTATTCTGCACCATTCCGTTGATTGACATGCGCCGCTACACCCGGCTGCTGGCAGGCGCGAGCTGGATCGCTGAGTACGGCGACCCGGACGTCCCAGAGGATTGGGCGTTCATCGCCGGCCTGTCCGCCTACCATGCCGCCCGCCCTGGCGAGCATTATCCGCCTATCCTGCTGGCAACCGCCCGGCGCGACGACCGGGTGCATCCCGGCCACGCCCGCAAGATGGCGGCTAAGCTGCAGGCAATGGGCTATGACGCCTCGTTCTACGAACCGGCTGCCGGTGGCCACGGCTATGGCAAGGATAACGCCGAGACCGCGGCGTTCATGGCGCTGGGCATCAACTTCCTGCGGCAGAGGATTGGGTGGGTCTGAGACAAACTGCCCTTTGACCCAGACCTGTCATCGCGAGGAGCGCAGCGACGTAGCGATCCAGGGATCGCTGGAGGAGTCCTTTTCCCCCTGGGTTGCCACGCTGCAATGACGGGGCCCGCTACCGGCCAGAACTTCCGGCGGCTGGCAGCATAAGCCTCGAAAGGCAAGCCCATCTTGACGCCGCACCTCCACTTCACCCCCGAAGAACTCGCCGGCCGCCGCGCCGCCGCCATTGCCGCCATGGAGCGCCGCGGCCTGCACGCCCTGCTGCTGTTCCGGCCCGAGAGCCAATACTACCTCACGGGCTACGACACCTTCGGCTACGTTTACTTCCAGTGCATCGTGCTTGCCGCCGACGGCCGCCTGGCGCTGCTCACCCGCGCGCCGGACCGGCTGCAGGCGCAGTTTACCTCAGTCGTTGAGGACATACGCATCTCTGGGTGGACGCCCCCGACGCCGACCCGGCCGGCGAACTGCGCGGCATGCTCGGCGACATGGGCCTGCACGGGCGCGCCCTGGGCGTCGAGTGGGACAGCTACGGCCTCACCGCCCGCAACGGCCAGCGTCTGACCGCGGCTCTGGACGGCGTGTGCCCGCTGCATGACGCCTCCGATCTCGTGACCCGGCTGCGGCTGGTGAAGTCGCCCGCCGAGCTGGCCCATGTCCGCCGGGCTGCCGCACTGGCCAATGACGCCCTGCACGCCGCCCGCGCCGCCACCCGCCCCGGCGCCTGGGAGGGTGACATCCTGGCCGACATGCACGCCGCGGTGTTCCGCGGCGGCGGCGACGACCCGGCCAACGAGTTCATCATCGGCTCCGGCCCCGGCGCCCTGATGTGCCGCTACTACACCGGGCGCCGGAACCTGGACCCGGACGACCGCCTGACGCTGGAGTTCTCCGGCACCTACCGCCATTACCACGCCTGCCTGATGCGGACGCTGGAGGTCGGGCGCCCCGACCCGCGCCTTCCTGCCCTGCACGCGGCCTGCACCGACGCCCTGCTGGCCGCCGAGGGCGCGCTGCGCCCAGGCCGCCCGGTGGGCGAGGCCTTCGACGCCCATGCCCGCGTGCTGGACGCCGCGGGGTGGCGGGATGCGCGGCTGAACGCATGCGGCTACAGCCTGGGCGCGGTCTATGCGCCGAACTGGATGGACTGGCCGATGCTATATGCCGGCAACACGCTGGAGGCGGCGCCCGGCATGGTGTTCTTCGTCCACATCATCGTCTTTGACGCCGCGACAGGACTGGCGATGACGCTGGGGCGCACGAGCCTGATCGGGCAGCGGGACGCCGAGCCGCTGTCGAGTGCGGCGCTGGACTATCGCTGCGGGTAAGTTCGGAGGCCGGACCTGGACAGGACCGATTATGCCAAAAGCCCCTTGCCCAGCCTCGAACCGCCTGCCGCACTGCAAACGCCACACCGTCGCCCCGCCCCGCATCACAACGCGAGTTGCACCTTCATCGCCCGGCTCCGGTCCCCCGCCAGGTCGAACGCCCGCACGGCGTCGGCCAACGGCACTACCTCCGTCAGCAGCGGCGATACGTCCATTGCCCCTGTAGCCAGGATGCCCACCGCCCACTCGAACTCCTCGTGGAAGCGGAATGTGCCGCGCAGGCTGACCTCCTTCGCCACCACCATATTGAGAGGCAGCGCCACGTCCGCTCCGGCCAGGCCAAGCTGCACCACCACACCGCCGGGCCGCACGACTTCCAGTGCCCCGGCCAGCGCGGCGCCGCTGCCGGACGCCTCGAATACCGTGTCAAACCAGCCCTTGTCCGCCTTGTAGCGGTCGAGCGCCGCAGGGTCGGCCAGGGTGTTGAGCGCCGCTGACGCGCCGAGGCGGCGGGCGACGGCCAGCGGCGCGTCGGCGATGTCCGTCACCACCACCTCCCGCGCGCCGCCATGACGCGCAACCAGCAGGGCCAGCGCTCCGATCGGCCCCGTCCCCGTCACCAGCACGCGCTGTCCCAGCAGCGGCCCGGCCTGCCGCGCGGCGTGCAGGCATACCGCCAGAGGCTCGGCGAAGGCGGCGGTCTGCAGGGACAGGCCCGGCGGAACCGGAACCGCCTGCGCCTCGCTGCACACCAGGACCTCGCGGAAACCGCCCTGCATGTGCGGCATCCGCATGGCGCTGCCGAGGAAACGCATGTCCAGGCAGTGATTGGGTTGCCCGGCCAGGCAGAAGCGGCAATGGCCGCAGGGCTGGCTGGGGTTGATGGCCACGCCGTCGCCGGGGCGCACGCGCGTGACGGCGTCGCCGACCTCCATCACCTCGCCGGCGATCTCGTGGCCGGGGATCATCGGCTGGCGCAGCCGGACCGCGCCGAAGCCCCCATGCTGGTAGTAGTGCAGGTCCGAACCGCATATGCCGCCGGCGCGTATGCGGACCTTCACGTCGTGCGGGCCGACCGGGGAAATGTCTGCGTCCTCGATCCGCAGGTCATGGGGGGCATGGATGACGGCGGCTTTCATGGGGGTGCTCCTCTTGGAGTGATACGTTAAATGGTGGCCCGCACGCCGGGACAGCGCTGGCGCCTTCCACCGGCCTGCAAGGCATTTGGACCCGTGTCCTAGCGCGTCCGTTCCCGGGCTAAGCAGACTTGCGCGGCCTGTTACACACATGGAAGTTAGCGGAGCCAGGCAGCGCAAGCCTGCTTAGCTTTTCATCTGTGCGCAAACTTCCGGAGGTTTGCTTAGGCAGCGGTCGCTACGAGGCATTTACTGGTTGCAGTCGAACAGGGCGGGATCGTCCCAGCCGTCCAGCAGGTCGAACATGCCCTCCAGGAAGACGATCAGCGAGTCCGACGCGGCGGCGGCCTCCGCCACGCGCCCGGCGGCCACCGCCTCCACAATGGCGAGGTGGCCCTGCAGCGTGCCGGCAAGGTCGTCCGGACGGACCCGGCTGTGATAGATCCAGCCGATCCGGCGGAAGATCGTGTGCAGCGGCCGCAGCGCGGCTTCCAGGAACGCCTCCCCGGCGGCGGTTATCAGCAGGCGGTTGATCCTCTGGTCCAACGCGTTGAACGCGGCGATGTCCATCCCGCCGCCCCGGTTGCGGAGCGCCTCCGCGATGGCTGCCAGGCCGCCGCGGTGCGCGTCGCCCGCCCGCTCCGCCGCCAGGCGCACCACGAACCGTTCCATGTCGCCCCGCAGGTGCAGCAGCGTGCGCTCGCGTCCCAGGTTGATGGGGGCGACCTGGATGCCGTGCCGGGGCCGGATGCGGATCAGCGTGTCGGAGGCGAGGCGGCTGACCGCCTGATGCATCGGCGTTCGCCCGATGCCGGTCTGCGCCTGTAGGTCCTGGATGGACAGGAACAGGCCCGGCTGCAAGGCGCAGGTGACGATCAGCTCCTCCAGGCGGTCATAGGCCAGGTCGGACAGGTTCGTGCGGCCGCCCCCAGCCGGGCGCAGCCCCTGCGCCCCGGCCGGGAGCGTTCCCGCATCCAGGCGCGTCATCATCGCTTCTCCATCCCGCGCCGATGCTATGCGAAGCCCCCGCCGCACGGAAGCGGCTTGTGATATTTCACAGCCGAAGCTAGCGTCGGGAGGTCAAAGCAGGCGCAGCCGGCACGGGCGCACCCGGGCCGCCAACGATGCGACAAGGGGGGAGGCGAATGAAGATCACCGGCATCGAGACGCTGCGCACGGCCGAGTTCGCCAACGTCTTATGGGTTCGCGTCCACACCGATGCCGGCGTGACCGGCCTGGGCGAGACGTTCTACGGCGCCGGCGCCGTCGAGGCGCACCTACACGACGTGCTTGCCCGGCGCCTGCTGGGCCGCAATCCCGGGCACATCGAAGCGCTGCACCGCGAGATGCTGAACCTGCCGATGGCGCAGGCCAGCACGGGGGTAGAGTATCGCGCGGCATCGGCGGTGGACATCGCGCTGTGGGACCTATTCGGCAAGGTGTGCAACCAGCCGGTGCACCAGATGCTGGGCGGGCTGTGCCGGCCGCGGCAGCGCATCTACAACACCTGCGCCGGCTACGGCTACGTCCGGTCCAACGACATCAAGCCGGTGTCCACCTGGAACTTCGACGCCGCCGCCGGTCTCTATGAGGACCTGCAGGGCTTCATGACCCAGGCGGATGCGGTGGCGGAGAGCCTGCTCGAATCCGGCATCACCGCCATGAAGATCTGGCCGTTCGACCCCGCCGCCATCGAGAACGACGGCCTGCACATCACGCCCGCACAGCTCAAGGCGGCGCTCGACCCCTTCGAGCGCATCCGCCGCGCGGTCGGCGACGGGATGGAGATCATGGTGGAGTTCCACTCGCTCTGGAACCTGCCGATGGCCAAGAAGCTGGCGAAATACCTCGAACCCTACCATCCCACCTGGTTCGAGGACCCGATCCGCATGAACTCGCCGCAGGCCCTGGCGGAGTATGCTCGCAGCACGGACGTATGGGTCTGCGCCAGCGAAACCCTGGGCAGCCGGTTCGCCTACAAGGACTACCTGGACCGTGACGCCATCGGCGTCGTGATGGCCGATCTCTGCTGGACCGGCGGGCTGACGGAGGGGCGCAAGATCGGCGCGATGGCCGACACCTACCACCGGCCCTTCGCACCGCATGACTGCGTGGGACCCGTGGGCTTCATCGCCGGCATCCACGCCTCGTTCAGCCAGCCCAACACGCTGATCCAGGAAAGCGTGCGGGCGTTCTACACCGGATGGTACAAGGAGTTGGTGACGGTGATGCCTGACATACGCGACGGCTACGTGTATCCGATGGAGGGGCCGGGCCTGGGCACCGAGCTGCTGCCGGCGGTGTTCGAGCGCCCGGACCTCATCGTGCGCCGGTCGGAGGCATAGGGCATGTCCAAGGAATTGTTCGACCTGACCGGGCGTACCGCGCTCGTCACGGGATCGTCGCGCGGGCTTGGGCGCGCGATGGCGGAGGGGCTGGCGCAGGCCGGGGCCGCCGTGGTGCTGAACGGCGCCGACGCCGGGCGGCTGACCGAGGCCGCGGCGGCCATGCGCGACGCCGGGCACACCGTATACGAGGCACGGTTCGACGTGACGGACGAGGCGGCGGTGACCGCGGCCTTTGCGGCGCTGGACGCGCAGGGCATCGCCGTGGACATCCTGGTGAACAACGCCGGCATCCAGTTCCGCCGCCCGATGGTGGAGCTGGACACGGCGGACTGGCGCCGGGTGATCGAAACCAACCTGACCAGCGCCTTCGTGATCGGGCGGGAGGCCGCGCGGCGCATGATCCCCCGCAGGCGCGGCAAGATCATCAACATCGGCTCGCTGACCAGCGCGCTCGCACGGGCCACCGTCGCGCCCTACACGGTCGCCAAGGGCGGTATCAAGATGTTGACCCAGGCCATGACGGCGGAATGGGCCGCCCACGGCATCCAGGCCAACGCCATCGGCCCCGGCTACATGTTGACGGACATGAACCAGGCGCTGGTGGACGACCCGGCGTTCAACGCCTGGGTGGTCGGCCGCACCCCCGCCCGGCGCTGGGGCAAGCCGGACGAGCTGGTGGGCGCGGCGGTGTTCCTGTCCTCAGCCGCGTCGGACTACGTCAACGGCCAGATCATCTATGTGGATGGCGGGATGATCGCCGTGCTCTGACGCCGCCCTCACGCAACCTCCCGGACCTGGCTGCGGTCCAGATGAAGCCAGACCTGCTCCCCACGTTGCCGGGCTGGGATGCTGGCGCGGTTCAGGGTGTCCACCTTCAACTCCATTCCCCGCGCCACGACGAGGTAGCGCAGCACCGGCCCGTGGATGCGCAGGTCGGTGACGGCCGCCTCCACCCACAGCCCGTTCGCCCCGTCCGGTGGGGGCGCTGGCAGGATGTCGAGCGCTTCCGGGTGGACGGCCCAGGTGGACACGGTGCGCTCGCCGAACACTTGCAGCACGGCTGCCGGCTCCAGCACGTTGAAGTCGCCGATGAACCCGGCGACGAAGCGGGTGGCCGGACGGTCATACACCTCCCGCGCCGGGCCGGCCTGCACGATGCGCCCGGCGTTCATCACCGCGACCTGGTCGCCCAGCACCAGCGCCTCCTCCTGGTCGTGGGTGACCAGGATGGCGGTGAAGCCGGTTTCGCGCTGCAGCCGCTTCAGCTCGTCGCGCAGGCGCTTGCGTATCTGCGCGTCGAGCGCGGACAGCGGCTCGTCCAGCAGCAGCAGGAGCGGCTCCAGCACCAGGGCGCGGGCCAGGGCGACACGCTGCTTCTGCCCGCCGGACAGCGCCGCCGGGCGGGCGTCGGCGCGGGGCGCCAGCTCCATCAGATCGAGCGCGGCGTCCACCTTGGCCGCCACCTCCGCACGGGACAGCCGCCGCCCCTCCGTGCCGGACCGCTGCTGCTGCAAGCCGAAGGCCAGGTTCTGCCGCACCGTCATGTTGGGGAACAGCGCATAGTGCTGGAACGTCATGGCGATGCCGCGCGCCTGCGGTGGCAGCCGGGTCGCGTCCTTGCCGCCGATCTCCAGCGTGCCCGCGTCGGGCTGCACCAGCCCGGCGACCGCTCGCAACAGCGTCGTCTTGCCGCAGCCGGACGGCCCCAGCAGGATGCACATCTCGCCCTGCGCCACGTCCAGGTCCACCCCGGCAAACACGGGCGTGTCGCCGTATGACTTGGCGAAGCCGCAGATGCGGACCAGGCTCATGCCGGGTGCCGCCGCAAGGTTGACAGGGCCACCACGGTCGAGAGCCACATCGCGGCGAAATAGACCACCACGATCACCGCCGTGACCTGCCCGACCTTCTGCCGCTGCCCGAACAGGTAGATCGCCAGCGTCTGGAAGTTGCCGCCCACCAGCATGTTGGCGAACACGAACTCGGCGAAGCTCAGCGCGAACACCATGGACAGCCCGACCACCAGGCCCGGTGCGACGCAGGGTAGGATCACCCGCCTGGTAATGACCAAATCGCTTGCTCCCACCAGGTGCCCGGCGTCCAGCAGCTCGTGCACCGGCAGCGCCCGCAGGTTGTTCTTGAGCGGCAAGTACAGCAACGGGAACGCGAGAGGCAGGTAGCCCAGCAGCAGGATCCAGGGCGTGCCGATCAGCACCAGCGGATCGTTGGCGTAGATGCCCAGCAGCCCCACCACCAGCACGACCTGCGGCAGCGCGTAGGGCAGCACCACCAGCCGCTCCATCCAGCGGTCCAGCCAGGGAAGATAACAGTGCGCCGCAAGGATGGCCGGCACGCTGACGAGCACCTGCAGCAGGACCGACCCCGCGGCGATGAACAGGGACCGGCCCAGCGCCGCCTGGAACGCCGGGTTGCCCAGCACGGTGCCGAACCATCCCAGAGTCAGCCCGGCCGGCACCAGGCCGGAGTACCAGTCCGTCGCCACCGCGCTGACGCCCACCGCAAGCACCGGCAGCAGTAACAGGGCCGATACCACCCCAATCAGCACACGGTCGGCCAGGGCCCCTGGCTGCCCAGTCTCGCGCATCACAGTCCCGCGTGTCACGGTTCCGCGCGTTACGGTCCCACTAGTCTCAGCCACGGCGCCGGCGCAGCAGGAGCTGGTCCACCAGGATCGGCACCAGCAGCACCAGCACCAGCAGCACCGCCAGAGCGTTGGCCAGGTTCGGGTCGGTGAACACGTCGCCGGCCACCAGCTCGCCGATGCGGATCGTCACCAGGTTGGCGCCGCCCCCGATCAGCGCGTATGCCGTGGCATAGGTGCCCATCGCGTTGGCGAACAGCAGAATGAAGCTACCGACCAGGCTGGGCGTCAGCACCGGCAGGCCGATGCGCAGCCAGAAGGTCAGCCGGGACGCGCCCATCAGCCGCGCCTGCTCGTGCAAGTCGGGCGTCAGTGCGCCCAGGCTCGGGAACAGCACCAGCACGGCGAACGGCACCTGGAAGTAGGCGTAAACCAGCATCAGCCCTTGCAGGGAGTAGATGTTGAAGTCCTGCACTAGCCCCGACCGCACCAGCAGCAGCGTCACCACGCCGTTCACCCCGGCCAGGATGGTGAAGGCGAGCGCCAGCGGCACGCCGACGAAGTTGCTGGCGACGTTGAACAGCGTCAGGAAGCGCCGCTGCACCGGCGGCGTCCGGCGGTGCAGCGCCAGCGCCAGCGGCAGGCCGATGCCCAGGCCGATCGCGCTGGTCAGCAGCGACACCTGAATGCTGGTGGCGAAGGCCCCCCGGTAGAAGCGGCTGCCCAGCAGCGCGCCGTAGTTGCCCAGCGACCACTCGCCGCCGCGCACGAAGCTGCCGGACAGCACGGACATCGCCGGCAGCACCTCGAACCCCAGCACCGCCAGGATGAAGGGGACGGCCCACAGGGCCACGGTGCGCCGGGTCACAGCAGGGCCGGGTTGGCGGACATGCCGTCATGCGGCACGCCCATCAGGGCGCAGGCGGTGCCGGCGATCTCGGTCTGCCGCAGCGCGATCCCTTCCGGCGACCGCCCCGCGCCCAGGAGCCAGAACGGCACCAGCGTTTCGTCAGGGCCGGGTCCGCCGTGGTGGCCGTCATCGCCCATGCCGTGGTCGCTGGTGACGATGACGGCATATCCGTCGCTCAGCCAAGCCGGCATGTGCCGGGCCAGCAGCTCGTCGGCGTGCCGGGCGGCGGCACGATACTCCTTGCTGGCCCCGCCGTGCCGGTGCCCGGCGTCGTCTATGCCCATGGAATGAACCAGCAGGAAGTGCGGCCCATGCTGCCGGTGCAGCGCATCGGCATCGGCGAACAGGTGGTCGTCCGGATAGCTGTCCCGCCAATAGAACAGGCCATGCTGGATCGCGGCGCCAGGGTCGTGCGTCACTCGGTGTGCCGGCTGGAACGGCGCCTGGTTATATAGCTCCGAGAACCAGTGGTAGGCGGCTGCGGCAGTCGTCCCGCCGGTCCGCCTTGTGTGGTCGAACACGCTCGGATGACGCGACCGGCGCATCACGCCGTTGCCGGTGATCCCGCTGCGAACTGGGGGCACGCCGGTCATCAGGGTTTCATAAAGCGGCCGGGACAGGCTGGGCAGCTCCGCCGCCACCGGGATGCAGCACCGCCCGGCGGCTGCGGCCTCCGCCTGCAGGTAGCCCATGCAAGCACCTGCCGCATCCAGGCGCAGCCCGTCCAGGAGCACGAAGATCAGGCGCTGGGACGGGGACGGCACCCCCTACATCTCGGTCAGCACCTTCTCCTGCCATAGGGCCGGGACGCGCTTCGCGCCGTCGCTCCACAGCACCGGGTTGATCGGGCGGGCCTTGGCGTATTGCGCTGTGGGCAGCAGCTTGGCGCGCGTGGCGTCCGGCAGCGTCAGGTGGTCCACCCGGATCGGCCGGGCATAGCCCTCGGCGAGGTTGAGCTGGCCCTCGTCGCCGAAGATATACTCCCGCACCAGCCGCGCCGCGTTCGGGTTCTTGGCGTATGAGTTGATGATCGTGGAGTAGCCGCTGGTGACGGAGCCGTCGGAGGGGATCACGGCCTCGAACCGTCCGCCGCCGACCTTGTCGCGGTAGCTCAGGGCGTTGAAGTCCCACATCAGCCCGACCTGTATCTCCCCGCGTCCCATGTTGGCCGGCAGGGCGGTGACGGTGAGCAGGCGCTTCTGCTTGGCGAGCTTGGCGAACAAGTCCATGGCCGGGTCGATCCGCCGCTCGTCGCCGCCCATTGCAATGGCGCAGGCCAGCACGGCGGCATTGGACTGCGACGCCTTGCCCACATCGCCCGCGGCCACCTTGTAGCTTCCGGTCAGCAGGTCCGCCCAGGAGCGCGGCGGGTTCGGCACGTCCTTCGCAACGACGAAGGCGATGGTGCCGGTATAGGCCAGCATCCAGCGCCCGTCCGGGTCGCGCGCCCATTCGGGAATCTGATCGAACGTGCTGGGCTTGTAGGGGGCGGCCAAGCCGCGATCCACCGCGACGGTGCAGAAGTCGAAGCCCACGTCGCCGATGTCGGCGGACGCGTTGGAGCGTTCGGCCGCGAACTTCGCCAACTCCTCGGCGCTGCTCATGTCGGTGTCGGTGTGCTTCAGGCCATACTTGGCGGTGACAGCCTTCCAGGTCCCTTCCCAGTTGGCCCAGTCGTCGGGCATGCCGACGCTGTTGACTGCGCCCTCCTTGCGGGCGCGCTCGATCAGGTCGTCGGGCGGCGCGGCCCGGCCAGGACCGGCCAGCAGGGACGCAGCGCCCCCCAGGGACAGGGCCAGGCCGGCTCGTCGGGTCAGGTGGGTCATGCGTTCGCCTGTTGTTGCGCTGGACCGTGACGCTGCCGGAAACGGGTGGGGTCCGTCAACGGACTGATACCAACCGTCCTATGCACTGACCGTTTTGGTCCAAGGTGTGGTTGCGATGGAGCGGATGCGGTCTGGTTGGTCCATAAGCCAGTTCCAGGCGGTGCAGCAGCGGTCCACGATGATGTCGTA
>JAABUQ010001176.1_pt1 | contig 57998 bp, 37 predicted proteins | sample 5560001 | NCBI WGS metagenome assembly JAABUQ01 (sample SAMN10711888, study PRJNA513371) | rock metagenome | isolation source: Antarctica rocks | place: Antarctica: Victoria Land, Finger Mt nord | collected 2015-12-18
TGTGTTGATGGGTGAGCGAGGATGGGGCGGCGGAACCGGGTGGTGTAGGCCCGGCCCGGAGATGGTGTGTAATCAGCCAGGACGGGCCGAGGCTGTGGATTTCGGATCACATGACGCTTGTTTCAGGTCTAGATAGTCGCCTACGGCGTCGAAGGCGGCTTGCGTCACACCGGGCAGGTCGATGACGACGGCAACGCCCTTGATGGTCGTTCGATATTCCACGCGCGGACTCTTCGGCTGGCGGAAGGGGAGAAAGGCTCGCCATCATCGAGCGGGCCAGCGGACCAGGCCAGCCCACTCCCCTTCCCCGCCCCGATCGTCCGCTCTTACGCCCGCCTATCGAGAACGACCGACTCGGTCGGGGCGCGTCTTGGCCGACCGCCGCGTCAACCGTCGAGGGAAGCCGCCACCGCTTGAGGTGAGGTGCCAAGACCTCTTCGACGATCGGCGACTTCGGCACTCACCGCAGTGCCGACTCGACGCCCGAACGCTGCGTTGTCTCGACGGTTAGCCGCGCCTGGCTTCGCCTTCTCGATTGTCCCCCTGTTGGAGACCCCGATGACACGGCCCGGCTCCTTTGACGGGGTCGGGAAGGACAGTCGGGTCGCCGTGCGGAGGGGTAATAGGGCCGGGGAGGTCATGCACGTGGCGACTTCCGGTGTCCTCTGCGCCCGCGAATTCTTTCTCTGGATTCCGCATGAGCCCCGGCCCGGGACGGCCGGGGGTCGATCGACGGACCCCGGCCGCCTCCCGTCGATCAGTCAGTAGACCTCGCCGGCCCGGACCGTGTGCCCGCCCGCGCCCCCGGCGGCCTTGGCGTGCGGGGCGTAGCGGATGTGCCAGCCCTCGGCGGCGCGGACCGTGGTGAGGTCTTCCTTGGTCAGCCCGTAGCGGCCGAACCAGGGGGTCCCGTGGGCGAAGACGACCTCGCCGACGTCGGCCACCCGCTTCAGCCCGGTCGTCGCCGCGAACCTGGTCCGGGCCTCGGCCCCGTCCTGGAGGAAATACTCCTTCCAGAAGGCCCGGCCGCCGAGGACGCCGGAGCAGCCCGACTCCATCGCCATCGTCACCTGCTTGAAGTAGTCGGGGTAGTCCACCCCCGCGGAGAGCAGCACCCAGGGGCGCTCGCTCGCCTCGGAGAGGGCCTGGAGGTTGTCCCCCAATTGCTCGTCGGGCTCGTGGCCGAGGGTGCCGGGGAACTCGGCCTTGTACACGTCGCAGAGCCGGCTGATCTGCCGGGCCGACTCGATCACGGTCTCGGCCTTGCGGTCGAGATACGCCTTGTCGGTCTTCTTCTCGCCGCCGAACGGGAAGGCGACCGGCTCGAGCAGCAGGAGGATGTCGTTCCGCTTGCACTCGGAGTAGACGTGCTCGATCATCGCGAGCTGGTGCTCGGCCGAGACCGGCTCGTTCGGCTCGAACGGGGCGAGGAGCTTGACGGCGTCGGCCCCCATGAGCTTGATCTTCTCGACCGAGAGGCCCGGCTCGATCTCGCCCATCGGCCCGCCGACGGCGTTCTTCGGGCTGCCCGACTTCTCGACCCGGATCAAAACCCCCTTCTCCGGCGGCAGCGCCCCGGAGGCGACGCCGGCCCAGTAGCCGTAATATGCGTCGATCAGGACGCCCGAGGCGGCCGGGGCCATCTGCCGCATCAGGTCGAGCTTGGCCTCGACGACCTCCTCGTAGGTCGGCTCGCGGTCCTGGCCCCTGCCCTTGAGGGCCTTCTGGGCCATCTCGATCATCGAGCTGTTCTGGTCCAGCGCCAGCATCGTCAGCGTGCCGTTGGGGTTGCTGATCCGCTGGAGCCCGCGGAGCTTGCCGGGGGTCAGGCCCTTGCCCAGCAGGACGGTGGCCCCGAGCTTACGCGCGGCGGGGGTGTCGGCGACGGCCATGAGCGGGAGTCTCCTGCGGCTTCGGGACCGGGACGGCCCGTCGTGCCGTGGGTGTGTGGGGAGCAGAGGAGGGACCGTCCCCGAATTCGTCGGGGCGCCGCTCGCGATGTCCGGGCGCGACCGTCGTCGCGGACGTCCCGGGTCGAGGCCCGGGCGGGCATCCCCGCGCGTGTCGCGGCGGGCCTCCTCCCTCGGGCGAGCCGCCTACTCTAGTCGATCGCCCCGGCCGATTCAAGCATCTCCCGGCGTTCGAGACGGGCGTCCAGGACTTGCCGACACGTCTAGAATCGGGCGAGGCATCGAACCCGACCCGCGCCCCGCAGGAGACCTGCCCGTGCCCCGCAACCCCGCGCGACCCGCCCTGCTGCTCGCGGCCCTGGCCCTCGCCGGCTGCGGCGAGAACGCCGCCGAGAACGTCCCCAAGGCGGCCGTCGCCCCGGCCAGGCCCGCCGAGTCCGAGAGCCCCCGGCCGAGCCTCGTCGCCGACGCCAAGGCCAAGCCCGACGGCGCCGTGGTCGCCGCCACCCCCGGGCTCCTCGCCATCGACACCGCCGCGTCGAAGCTCGAGTTCGTCGGGTCGAAGAAGGTCGGCGGCTCGCACAACGGCGGCTTCAAGGCGTTCACCGGCCTCTTCCAGCTCGCCGACGGCAAGCCCGAGCTCAAGGGCCTCGACGTCGAGATCGACACCAACTCGATCTACTCCGACGACGAGAAGCTCACCGGGCACCTCAAGGCCAAGGACTTCTTCGAGGTCGCCGCGTTCCCGTACGCCAAGTTCGTCACCACCGAGATCACGCCCGGCGGCGAGAAGGGGGCCACGCACACCATCGTCGGCAACCTCACGCTCCACGGCGTGGTGAAGTCGATCAAGATCCCCGCGGTCGTCAAGGTCGAGGGGGACTCGGCCTCGATCAAGAGCGAGTTCGCCCTGAACAAGAACGACTTCGGCATGACCTACGCCGGCCCCGGCGGGGTCATCCGCGAGGACGTCGTCGTCAAGCTCGACATCAAGGCGGTCAAGAAGGGCTGACCCGGCCCCCCGGCGCTCCGCCGCGCGGGGCCCGACCCCGGCGGCGGCCCCGAGGGCCGGGTCGCCCGCCCGTCCGGCGATGCGGACGGGCCCGGGCCGGCGGGCCCTCCGGTAACCCGGGCGCCGGCCCGGCGATGCCTCGCCCCACGCCCGGCCCCTCTCCTCCGAAGTCCGGCCCGCCCGGCCCGGGGTCGTCGCAACGGTCCTGGGGCGGGTTGGCCCCTGCCGCGTTGTGTCATGAAGAACGGTTTGCGCGCCTGATCCGATCAAATCGGCCGATCGATTTGACTTATTAAGAGAATTGGCCTAACGTTAATAAGCTTCCTCGAGAAAGCCGTCCGTCCCGATGGCCGGGACGAAAGCCCGCGGGATTCGCCGACGATCCCGCCCGGACGGCCGCCGATCCAATCCGATCCTCGGTCCTGCCGTCGCCGGCCGCGTGAGTCGGGCTGTCCCCGAGGGGGCCTCCCGTTCGAGCCGACCGGCCGTCGGCGGCCGGCCCCCACCTCCCGGAGACTTCGTCGACCATGTGGTCAATCGCGCGCGACGAGCCGGGGGCGGCCCCGGCCCCGCCGGCCGAGGACGGCACCGCGGCCGTCCGGTCGGGGGGCCGGCCATGAGTCGACGACTCCGGGCGACCCTGGTGCTGGTCCTCGTCGTGATGATGGGGGTGATCGCCTACGTGGGCACGCGCGGGTATCGCGCCGTCGCCCACCTGATCGCGCTGACGGAGGAGGTCGACCGGTCGCGGGCCATGCTCGTCGGCCTCCGCGAGGTCCTCAGCCAGCTCCGCGCCGCGGAGTCGAGCCAGCGCGGGTTCCTGCTCACGGGCCGGCCCGACTATCTCGGTCCCTACGAGGCCGCCGGTCCGGCCCTCTTCGCCCGGCTCGACGAGCTGGTGGCGCTGGGGGCCGGCGGTGTCGCCGAGGCGGGGGGCCTCGCCCGGCTCCGCGTCGCGGCCCGGGAGAAGTTCGCGGAGATGGGCCGGACGATCGCGATCCGGCGGGCCGGCCGCTCCGCCGAGGCGGTCGCCCTGGTCCGGACCGACGTCGGCGAGTCGCTCAAGCGGGAGATCCGCGCGATCCTGGCCCGGGTCGAGGGGGTCGAGGTCGTGCGGCTGGAGGCGACGAGGCGGGAGGCCGCCGGGGCCGGCGGGGAGTCGCGGTCGTGGCTGTTGGCGCTGCTCGGCGGCACGCTCCTGGTGGTCGCCGGCCTCTGCGCCGCGACCGTCGGCGAGATCGGCGAGCGCCGCCGCGCCGAGGCCGGGCTCCGCGAGAGCGAGGCTCAGTTCCGCGGGGGGTTCGAGGCCGCCGCGATCGGGATGGCCCTGGTCGGCCTCGACGGCCGCTGGCTCCGGGTCAATCGCGCCCTCTGCGAGAGCGTCGGCTACGCCGAGGCCGAGCTGCTGGCGACCGACTCCCGGGCGATCACCCACCCCGACGACCTGGCGGCGGACCTCGTGCTCGTCGCGAGGCTCCTGGCGGGCGCGGCCTCCGGCTCCACGCTGGAGAAGCGATACCTCCACAAGGCCGGCCATGTGGTGCACGTCGTGATCGGCGTCTCGCTCGTCCGCGACGCCTCGGGGCGGCCGTCGCATCTCGTCGTCCAGATCAACGACGTCACGGGCCGCGTCCTGGCCGAGCGCCAGGCGAGCGAGGAGCGGCGGTTCATCGAGAGCGTGGCCGACGCGGTCCCGTCGGTCCTCTATCTCTACGACCTGGAAGGGCACCGCGTCGTCTGGGCGAACGCCCGCCACCTCGACGTCTTCGGCCGGACGCTCGAGGAGGTCGCCGCGATGGACGGGGGGGGCATCGACCCGACGATCTACCCCGAGGACCGGCCGCGGCTCGCCGAGCATCGGGAGCGGCTCCGCGACGCGGCCGACGCGGCGATCTGCGAGATCGAGTACCGGACCCGCCACGCCGACGGCTCGTGGCGATGGCTCCGCTGCCGCGACCTGGTCTTCGACCGCGACGCCGAGGGCCGCGCCGTCCGGGCCCTCGGAGTGGGCGAGGACGTGACCGAGAGCCGCCGGCTCCAATCCGCCTTCCGCGAGGAGACGGAGCTGCGGCGGGCGATCGTCGAGGTGGCGAGCTACCCGATCCTCTCCTGCGACGCGGGCGGCACGATCCGGATGTTCAACCCCGCGGCCGAGCGGATGCTCGGGTACGAGGCCGCCGAGGTCGTCGGCGTCCGCTCGTTGGGCCTCTTCCACGACCCGGCCGAGATCCTCGCCCGCGCCGAGGGGCTCGCGGCCGGGGGCGGGACGGCCGTCGAGCCGGGCTTCGGAGTCCTCGTCGCCTCGATCCGACCGGGTGGGTGCGAGGAGCGCGACTGGACCTACATCCGCAAGGACGGCGTGCGGGTCCCCGTCCGGGTCTCGATGACGTCGCTGTGCGACGCCGCGGGCGCCGTCGAGGGCTTCGTCGCGATCGCCAACGACCTGACCGATCGGCTCCGCGCCGAGGCCGGGCTCCGCGCCCAGCTCGTCGACGCCATCGAGAGCCTGGACTCCGGCCTCGTCATGTACGACGCCGACGAGCGGCTGGTCATCTGCAACCGCCGCTACCGCGAGATGTGCCCGTCGGAGGCCGGCCTGATGACGCCGGGAGTCTCCCTCGAGGAGGTCGTCCGCGGGTCGCTCTGCGAGGGGCCCCCGCCCGCGGAGGGAGAGAGCCTGGAGGAGGTCGTGGCCGGCCGGCTCGACCTGCACCGCAACCGCCGCGGCAACCACGAGCAGGAGCTGGGCGACCGCTGGTTCCGGATCGGCGACTTCGCGACCGCCGACGGCGGCGTCGTCAGCCTCCGGACCGACATCACCGAGCTGAAGCGGACCGAGCGGGACCTGACCGAAGCCCGCGACGCCGCGCGGGCCGCCCTCCGCGCCAAGGCCGAATTCCTCGCCAACATGAGCCACGAGATCCGGACGCCGATGAACGGCGTCCTCGGCATGGCCGAGCTCGCGATGGGCACGGCGCTCTCGGCCCGCCAGCGCGAGTACGTCGCGGCGATCCGGTCGTCGGCCGAGGGCCTGATGACGGTCATCAACGACGTCCTCGACTTCTCCAAGGTCGATGCCGGCAAGCTCGACCTCGACCGGGCCCCGTTCGACCTCCGCGAGTGCCTGGACGACACCCTCCGCGTCTTCGCCCCGACCGCCGACGAGAAGGGCCTGGAGCTGTGCGCCTGGGTGCGCGCGGCCGTCCCCGGCGTCGTGCTGGGCGACCCGCACCGGCTCCGCCAGGTGCTCATCAACCTCGTCGGCAACGCGATCAAGTTCACCGAGCGCGGCGAGGTCGTCGTCCTGGTCGAGGTCGACGGGCCGCCGGGGCCGGACGGCCAATCGGTCGCGCTGGCCTTCTCGGTGCTCGACACCGGGATCGGCGTCCCGGAGTCGAGGCGGGGGGCGATCTTCGACCCGTTCGAGCAAGGCGACGGCTCGACCACCCGTCGGTTCGGCGGGACCGGGCTCGGCCTGGCGATCTCCTCCAGGCTCGTCGCCCTGATGGGAGGCGAGCTCGCGGTCGAGCCCCGTCCCGAGGGCGGGAGCCTCTTCCGATTCACCGCGAAGTTCGGCCGGCCCGCCGACGACGAGGGCCCGACCCTCGCGGCCGCGGTCCCCGGGGCGCTGGTGGGCCTGCCGGTGCTCATCGTCGACAAGCACCCGACCGGCCGTGCGATCCTCGCCGAGCTGCTCACCTCGTGGAGGATGGAGCCGACGGCCGTCGCCGACCCCGCCGCCGCGGCGAAGGCGATCCGGGTCGCCCGGTCGCTGGGGCGCCCCTTCGCCGCCGCGGTGGTCGACGGCGACTTCGCCGCGCGGGCGGTCGTCTCCGACGCCGAGTTGCCGCTGATCCTGATCACCACCGACCGCGGCGACACCCCGCCGCACGAGGGCCGCCCCGCGATGCTGGCCGTCTTCGCCCGCCTGACGAAGCCCGTCCGCCAGTCCGACCTGTACAACGCCCTGTCGGCCCTCGTCGACCCGTCGTCGGCGGGCGAGGGGCGCGCACCCGTCGCCCCGTCCCCCGCCGCCGTCCCCCCCGCCCTGCCCGCCAAGCCGCTCCGCCTCCTGCTCGCCGAGGACAACCCGGTCAACCAGATCGTCGCCACCCACATGCTCGAGCGGCTCGGCCACGCCGTCATCGTCGTCGGCGACGGCCGCGCCTCGCTCTCGGCGCTGGAGTCCGGCCTGTTCGACCTGGTCCTCATGGACCTCCAGATGCCGCAGATGGACGGCTTCGAGGCCGTCGCCGCGATCCGCGACCGCGAGCGGTCCGCCCCCGACCACGCCCGGACGCCCGTCGTCGCCCTCACGGCGCACGCCATGGCCGGCGACCGCGAGCGCTGCCTGGCCGCCGGGTTCGACGCCTACCTCTCCAAGCCGATCCGGATTGCCGACCTCACGCGGGTCCTGGCCGGGCTCGTCGCGGCCGACCCGGCCCCGGACCCGCCCCCCGCCGCCGTCCGCGCGGCCCCCGCCTCGGGGTCCTTCCGGCCCCGGTTGCTCGCCGAGTCGTGCGACGGGGTCGTCGCGATCATCGACGAGGTGCTCGACTCGTTCCTCGTCGTCGGCCCCTCCGCCCTCGACCGGATCGGGCGCGCCCTCGACGACGGCGACCCGGACGCCGTCCGCAAGGCCGCGCACGCCCTGAAGGGGGGCTGCCTGACGGTCGGGGCCGATGCCCTCGCCGTGGCCTGCCAGGAGCTCGAACGCCTCTGCGACGGCGAGGCGATCCCCGCCCCGGACGCCACCCGAGCCCGGCTCGCCCGCGCCTGGGACGACGTCTCCGTCGCCATCGAGGACTACCGAGGATCGCTCGGCCTCGACCCGACGGCCCGCTGATCCGCATTCCAAGGTCTGTAAGCTCGCGAGCACGGCGCAGAAGCTCAAGACAGAGCACAAATCGCATCGTCCGGAAAGTCCGTGCTCCGAGCTCGGTTGTATGTGCTCCTGTGCTCCTGTGCTCCTGTGCTCCTGTGCTCCTCATCCCGATTTCACATGAGACCCCCCCCGAGCAACCCCCCGTCCCCGGCCCCGGGGCTTGACGGCCGTCCCATACTGTTCGGGAGGCGCGGCCCCGGGCGGACGGGGCCGGCCGACCCCGCCCGGAGGGACCGCCCGTTGAACGCGATCGAACCGCGCCGCCTCGGCGCATCGGATGTCCACGTCTCGCCCGTGATCTTCGGCGCCTGGGCCATCGGCGGCTGGATGTGGGGCGGGACCGACGAGGGCGACTCCATCGCCGCCATCCGGGCGGGCATCGACCACGGCGTCACCACCATCGACACCGCCGCGATCTACGGCCAGGGCTACAGCGAGGAACTCGTCGCCAAGGCCATCCAAGGCCGCCGCGACCGGGTCCAGGTCGCCACCAAGTGCGGGATGCGCTGGGACTCGCCCGACGGCTCCGACCCCTGGCCGATGAAGGACCGCGACGGCCGCGACATCGTCATCCGCAAGAACTCGCGGCCCGAGAGCGTCGCCTTCGAGTGCGAGCAGAGCCTCAGGCGGCTCGGGATCGACGTCATCGACCTGTATCAGGTCCACTGGCCCGACTCCAGCACGCCGGCCGAGGACACGATGCACGCCCTGATCAAGCTCAAGGACCAGGGCAAGATCCGCGCCATCGGCGTGAGCAACTATGACGTGCCCTGGATGCAGCGCGCCTCGGCCGTCGCCCGCCTCGACAGCCTCCAGCCCCCCTACAGCCTGATCCAGCGGAAGATCGAGCCCGAGATCCTCCCCTACTGCCGCGCGCAGGGGATCTCGGTCATCGTCTATTCCCCGCTCGAGCGCGGGCTCCTCGCCGGGGCCGTGCCCCCCGAGCGGGTCTTCCCCGAGGGGGACCACCGGGCCACCCACAAGTTCTTCACCCCCGAGAACCGCCGCCGGGTCCTCGACGCCCTCGATGCGGTCCGCCCGATCGCCGAGGCCCACGGCGCGACGCTCGCCCAGGTCGTCATCAACTGGACGATCCTCGAGCCCGGGATCACCGCCGCCCTCGTCGGCGCCCGCAACGCCGACCAGTCGATGCAGAACGCGAAGGCCCTCACCTTCCTCCTCGCCAACGACGAGCGGGCCGCGATCCGCCGCGCCTTCGACGCCACCTCGAAGGCGATGATGTAGGGCTCGGTCGCCCGTCCTCACGGACCGAGGCGGCGGCCAAGGGTTCGAGAGCGCAGAAGCACAGAGCCCAGAAGATAGAGCGAAGAAGCACAGAGCGCAGAATCTCCGGACTATTCGCTCCTGTGCTCCTGTGCTCCTGTGCTCCTGTGCTTCTTCGCTCTGTGCTCTGTGCTCCCGAACTTCATGCTCGCGACGCGCATCAGTCGGCCTTCGGGATCTCCCCCGCGAACCTCCAGCGCGTCACGAAGTCGCGCGGGGGGGCTTGCTTCGTGAGGATCGCGCGGACCATCTCGACGGGGATGCTGCCCTCGCGGAGGATCGCGTCGTGGAAGGCCCTCTCGCCCATCCGGCCCGGGCCGACCAGCTCCGCGCGGAGCGCCCGGAACTGGAGCGCGCCGAGCATGTAGGCGCACTGATACAGCGGGCCGTAGCCGCCGTTGAACGACCGCCGGACCTCGGCCGTCGCATTCTCGCGCTCGTGGCCGACGCGGTCGACGAGGAAGTCGATGCACTCCGCCGGGGGCATCGTCCCGAGGTGGAATTTCAGCGAGAAGAGGATCCGGGCGCAGCGGTGCATCCGCCAGAAAAGAAAGCCGACCCGGTCCTCGGCCGTCTTCGGGAACCCCTTGTCCCACAGAGTCATCTCCCAGTAGAGCGCCCAACCCTCGACCCAGAACGGGGTGCTGAACGCCTGGCGGTAGGGCCGATACCGGTCGGTCATGAACGCCTGGAGGTGGTGCCCGGGGATGACCTCGTGGTGGACGGTCGCGCGCGAGAAGTGGATATTATTCCCGCGCATTGACATGAGCTTCTGCTCGTGGGTCATCCCCGCCGTCGGGAACGAGACGCTGAGGACCTCGCCGCCGGTGAAGAACGGGTTGACGAGCTGACGCTCGGGGCTCATCATCTCCATCCGCCACGAGGTCCGGGCCAGGGGCGGGATCGTGACCAGGTCGTTCGCGTCGAGGAAGGCGATGGCCTCGACCGCGAGGTCTCGGATCAGGTCCGGCTGCCCGCCCGACTCGACGTGGAGCGTCTTGACCTTCTCGAGCGCCGCGCGCCAGTCGGTCCCGAACCCGAGGTCGCGGGCGGCCCTGGCCATCTCGCCGTCGCACCAGGCGAGCTCGCGCCCGGCGATCGCGATCAGCTCCTCGGGCGAGTACGGGATCATGGCCGATTCGAGGTCGGCGATCAGGGCCTCGCGGCCGATCGGGTCGCCGACGATCGTCGTCTTGTCGTCGGGCTTGAGGCCGACGACGCGGCCCCGGAGGAACGTCTCGTAGTCCTCGAGCGCCCGGTCGGCGGCCTTGAATGGCTCGGCGGCCCACCACGAATAGACCGGGTCGTACCCCGCGTGGAAGCCGTGCGCATCGCGGAGGGTCGACCGGAGCCGTCCCACGGCGCGGGCCGCGCGGAGGGCGACGGGCCTGGCCGGGTCGGCCCCGCCCTTGCCCGCCGAGTCCAGCATCGCCTCGACCCGCTTCCTCGCCGCGTCGACCTCCCCGACCAGGCCCGTCAACGCCGAGGCGACCTCCCGGCCCTCGGGCCGCTCCATCCGCCGCCGCGACGCATCGAGCCCGAGGACCGTGGCCGCGAACGGGACCATCGGCGCCATCTCCGCGCGCTCTTTCGCGTCAAGGTCCAGGCGGCGGGCGTCCGAATTCAGCCGGTTCTTCAGCAGGGTGGAATCGACGCGATCGTCGAGGCCCATCGCGTCGAAGTCGAGCGATTCGACCGCCTTCAGCCAGGACTCGTCGAACCGACGGAGGAGCCCCTCGTGCGCCGGCCCGAGGGCGGGCGGGGCCGACCGGGAGACGCTGCCCCGATCGGCGTCATAGCGGCCGATCACGCCGGCCATCCGGCCGGGTGTCGGCCCGATCCCGTCGAGGTCGACCTCGACGGCCATCGCCGCCGACGGGTCGGGCCGCGACGTCGGCTCGTCGGGCGGGGCCGCTCCGGCGATCGCGAGGCAGGCCAGCAGGGCGCTCATCATCGACATCGACACCGGGGGATCTCCTGGGGTCGGCCCTGCCCGGCGGACAGGGCGTGCCGGGCCGATGACGGAGCTTACAAGCTCTGACAAAACCCTCTGGCATCAGTCTTGCGCCATGGATCGGAAGCCCTACACATCCCAGGGGACTACCGCCATGGCCACCGCCCACATGCCCGACGAGTTCTTCGACGCCGTCGCCCACCACTTGCCGCCGGAGCAGCCCGTCGGCCCCAAGGGCGGTCGGCCAAGGGTCGGCCACCGCACCGCCCTGCGGGTCATCTGGTTCGTCCTGACCGCCGGGACCCGCTGGGAGGACGTCCCGGCCGAGTTGGGCTGCTCCGGCCGCACCGCCCATCGGAGGCTCCGGGCCTGGGAAGAGGCCGGCATCTGGGACCGCCTCCATGCCGACCTTTTGAGGCTCCTGAAGAAGGCCGACAAGCTCGACACCGACACGGTGATCATCGACGGGGTCACCGTGAGGGCCTTCGGCGGCGGCGAGGCGACCGGCCCCAACCCGGTGGACCGCAGCCGGCCCGGCACCAAGCACACGCTCATGGTTGACCCTTCGGGCGTGCCGCTGGCGATCCGCACGGCCGGGGCCAACGCCAGCGACCACAGGCAGATCATCCCCTTGGTGCTGAAGTTCCCCGAGGTCGTGGGCAAGCCGGGACGCCCGAAGGAATTGCCCGACGACCTGTACGCCGACCGTGGCTACGACAGCGAGGGGACCAGGGAGTTCCTGCGTTGGCTGGGGATCGAGCCGCACATCGCCAAGAGAAGGACGCCCAACGGCAGCGGCCTGGGCAAGGTCCGCTGGGTGGTCGAGCGGACGATCAGTTGGTTGAAGGGGCTGAGGCGGCTAAGGGTGAGGTACGACCGGCTCGGCGTGATCATGGACGCCTGGGCGTCGCTGGCGGCGAGCGTCATTTGCTTCCGCATCCTCCATCGTGATGCTATGTGAAATCCTGGTTTTTGTCAGAGCTTGTTGGTATGAGGTGGTGCCACGGCATGGTGAGGGATAGAACCGCTTCGGGGCGCTCCCTCTGGTCGCCCGCCTACCGGGTCAGAACTCGTTGGCGCCGATGACGTCGCCGAAGCTGCGAGTCGAGAGCTTCTGCCAGACGCCGAAGTACGTCCCTGGGGCGATCGTGTACAGGCTCTTGTCGCCCAAGTCAGGCACGCCGCCAGCGTTGTAGCCGATCCCTAGCGGGTAGCCGGTGGCCGGGTCGTTCCGCCAACTGTCGATCGTCTCCTTAATGAACCGGACCGAGCCGTCACAGAGGGCCACGTTGACTCCCCCGGGGTGGAAGCTCGCCGGGTTCCTCGGGGCGTGATTGCCCAGGACCGGGCGGAAGCTCCTGAACCCGTTCGGCGGGAAGAACGTCTCGAGCTGGTTTTGCTCGCCCGAGCCTATATGCCACCATTGATACTCGGACACCGGCCATCGGAGGCCGCCGGAGATGACCGTGTCGCCGGTTAGCACGCCGTGGGCGGACTCGCCAAAGAGCAGGGAATTGCTGGTGCCGTCGGTGATCCCGGCAAGCCCGATCGTGCTCTCACTGAAGATCACACCATTCATGTTCGCGTAGCGTTGGGCAAAATTCACGTTGCCCTTCAGCAAGTTCAGCGTCCAGGTCCCGCTGGACCCGCCATAGCTGGATAAGCACTGCCGCCAGGCCCCGGGGGGGACGCCGAACGGCCAGACGCTCGCATCGACCGGCACGGGGCCTGAGTCGGTGTCGCTGGGGCACAGCAGCCCGCCGATGGCGTATCCCGCGACCGTGATGTTCTCCGGGTGGAGGGCCGTCCGGCTGAAGTTGGCCGAGTCATAGGCGGGGCCCTGTTCCAGGTAGGGCAGGAGGCGGACGAAGTTGCCGAGCGTGGCCGCCCCGTACGACGCGCCCGGGAGCACGCCGTTGACGTCGTGGTAGTTGGCTGCGGCCAGGGCGAGCTGCTTGAGGTTGTTGGTGCACTGGATGCGGCGGGCGGCCTCGCGGGCGCTCTGCACGGCGGGCAACAGCAGCGCGATCAGCACGGCGATGATCATGATCACCACCAGAAGCTCGATCAGGGTGAACCCACGGCGGGATGTGGTGGAGTTGGTATTCGACATGACGATTCTCCCGCTGTGGATTTATGAACGACAGGAACGACCCTAAGACAAGAGTCGCAGGTGGCGTGCGGTATGTCGATACCGATGTTTCAGAACAAGCTCAACTGCCGCCCGTCCCCTGCCTCCGCTTAACCACGGCCTGCCGATAATCCAGGGCTGGCCCGACCGGAAAACTGATGCCAGGGGGTTTTGTCAGAGCTTGTTAGCCGACCGGCCCGGCCGCGACGACGGGGTGGCGGACACTCGCCCGTCGGCAGGCACGTGGCTCAGCGGCCTTCGCCGCGGCGGATCGCCGCGATCGCCTCGCGCTCGGGCCGGGCCTTGTAGAACGGGTCGAGCGGGAAGCAGCCGGAGATCATCCCGTTGCGGGGGCCGGTCGTGCAGTCGCTGAAGGTCCGGCAGAGGCTCTTGCGCGCCAGCGGCCGGCCCGCGAGGACGTCGGCGGGCAGGTCGGGATACGACAGGACCATCCGGCCGATCCCGACGAAGTCGACGCCCCCCTCGCGGACGACCCGCTGGGCGACGTTCGGCAGCCACTCCTGGAGGTAGCTGTATCCCGACCCGACGAAGATCAGGGCCGGGTGGTCGGCCTTGAGCCGTCGGGTCGCGGCGACCTGGCGGGCGACCCCGGCGAGCGGGTCCTCGGGCGGGAGGTAGCCGTCGGAGGGGGGGAAGGCGGCCGGTCGGAGGAGGTGCGGGTTGTAGTAGGGGGTGCCCGCCGTCGTGCAGACCCAGCGGATCCCCATCGACGGGAGCATGGCGAGGACGGCCGACGGCCCGGCCAGGTCGACGCCGAGGCCGTCGGCCGGGTCGGCGCCGAAGGCGTAGGGATAGGACGCGCCGGGCATCGCGACCGGCCGGCCCCGGCCGTCGGGTCCCGGCCGGAACGGGAGCGAGTCGTAGACGCCCAGCCGGACCCCGACCTCCAGCCCGGGCGCCTCGGCCGCGATCCCGGCGGCGATCTCGCGGAGGAACCGGGTCCGCCCTTCAAGGGGCCCGCCGTAACGGCCCGGGCGGTCGACGGCCGAGAGGAATTCGTGCCCGAGATAGCCGTGACAGTGCTTGATATCCACGAACGAGAACCCGGCTCGCTGCGCCCGTTGCGCGGCCCGGACGAAGTCGTCGACGAGCCGCGCGACCTCGTCGTCGGTCAGCAGGTGGGGGGCCTCGTCGGGGCCGAGGCGGGGGTCGAGCAGCGGGTGGCGATAGAGCGTCGTGGGCTCGAGGCGACGGCCGTCGGTCGGCCGCGAGAACCGGCCGGAATGGGTGAGCTGGAGGCCGACGAACAGGTCGTCGTCGCGGCCGTGATGGGCGACGTGCTCGGCCACGAGCGTCTCGCGGAGGCCGGCCAGGGCCGCGACGTTCGCCTCGGACAGGACGAGCTGGCTCGGGTTGGCCCGGCCGTCGGGGCGGACGGCGACGGCCTCGCCGCCCCAGATCAGCTTGGCCCCGGACCGGCCGAACCGGGCCCATCGGCGGCGAGTCAGGTCGGTCGGCGCGCCGTCTTTATCCCCGTCCCAGCCCTCCATCGGCAGGATCGCGAACCGGTTGCCGACCGTCGCCGTGGGCGTCGCCAGCGGCCGGGCCAGGGGCGCGTCGGGCCCCGCCTGCATCGTGTCGTCCAGGTCGAGGTCGGCCCCCGCGCGGGCGAGCGCCTCGCGGAACTTGTCGGGCGTCCTGAGGCCGGCGACGCGGCGGATCTCCATCGGGGGCTCAGCCTCTCTCGACCGGGGCCAGGCGGTCGAGGATCGCGCGGAGGACCTCGCGATCCGACCCCGGGCGGGACGGGCTCAGCGGGTGGGTCGCGTCGCGGTCGATCCAGCCGCGGAGCATCAGGAACATCGCGGCCGAGTGCTTGTAGGCCGGCACCGGCGGCCGGAAGGCGAACGCCCCGAGATACTGGAGCGCGTCGTTCCGCTCGTAGAACGACGGGTCGCCCGAGGCCCACGCCGCGTCTCGGCGGGCGAAGAGGTCGGGGGCGAACGTGCTCAGGCCGAGGAGGTAGTCGCTCCCGTACAGGATCATGTCGATCGCCAGGTCGTTGCCGGTGTAGACGCGGAACCCGGGCCGGACCTCGTCGCGGAGCGCCAGCCGACGCCACTCGGCCTCGCGACTGAGCGACGAGTGCTTCGCCCCCAGGCACGCCTCGATGTTCATGAGGGCGCGATAGACGCCCATCGGATAGATCCTGCCGAACGGGGCGAACATCGTCCCCAGCTCGAAGGCGATGAACGGGCCGGTCCGGCCGATCGCCTCGTGGCGGGCGACGATCGCGTCGTCGTCGCCCGCGACCAGGCCGAACGACGGGAAGATGACGGGGGTCGCGCCCCGGGCGCGGATCGCGCCGACCCGTCGGGAGTAGGCGTCGAGGTCGAACGGGTCGAGCGGGCGGTCGCCGACGAACGCGCCGGCGACGAACGGGCGGCCGGCGAGGACGTCGCGGGCCTCATCCAGGGCGCGGTCGCGGGTCGGGTCGTCGAGCAGGTTGACGTAGCCGGTGTCCATGTTCACGGCGGGCGTCAGGCCGGCCTCGGCCGTCCGGGCGATGTGGGCCCGGAACCCGCGCCAGTCGACCGTCCCGGAGTCGTCGAGGAACGGGAGCAGGATCGCCGAGATCCCCTCGACGGCCCGGCGGGGCCGGATCATCCGGATCGGGTCGAGCGGCGGGCCCGGGTCGGGTTCGGTCGGGTCGGTCATCGGTCGCGCCCGGGGCTCAATAGCTGTCCTCGCCGATCACCTCGCCCCCGGCGATCGTGCCGAGGGCCCTCCAGACGGGGGCCGCCAGGGTCGTCTTGATGAACCGGACCGACCCGTCGAGCAGGAGCACGTTCACCCCGCCCGGGTGGTACGACGAGGCCCCGACCATCGTGTACGGCTTGGCGAAGTCGGCGTCGCGGAACGAGCAGTCGCGGCGGTTCGGGAGGAGGATGTGGCTGTATCCGCCCCCCTTGCCGCAGGCGGGGTCGAGCCAGTCGGACCCCTTGAGGTCGGAGGCGACGACGGTCGCGGCCAGGCAGTTCGCCTCGAGGGTCGCCGGCGGAATCGGCCCGGCCGCGGCGTCGGCCGACCGCCAGATCGCGTGCAGGCTCGCGGCCGGGTCGTTCATCCCCCGGGCGGACTCGGAGAAGACCGCCGTCTGCGACGTGCCGTCGGTCACGTCCGCCAGCCGGACCGGGCCGCCGCGGGCCCCGCCGCCGATCTCGTAGGCCGGGCCGTCGAACATGCCGCCGTGGTTGTTCAGATACGTGCCGATGTTGTTCGGATAGCTCTGATAGCCCACTTGCCTCGGCGCCCCGCCGATCGACGCCGAGGCCGTCGGCACCCTGGAGTCGCTCGGGCAGAGGAGGCCGAGGATCATCGACGTCCGGACGGTGAAGTTCACCGCCGCGTCGTGCCCCCGGGACCAGTTCAGCGCGTGGAAGAGGTCCCACTGATCGAAGTAGGGCAGCAGCCGGGCCTTGATCGACAGGTCGTTGCCCGAGGCCTCGCCGATCGGCGGCAGGGCCCCGGCCGACACGTGATAGTTCAGCGTCGCGAGGCCGAGCTGCCTGAGGTTGTTCAGGCACTGGGCGCGGCGGGCGGGCTCGCGGGCCGAGCTCGTCGCCGGGATCATCAGCGCGACCAGCACGACGATGACCGCGATCACCACCAGCAGCTCGATCAGCGTCATCCCCCGTCGTCGCATCTGGCTCCCCCCTCCCCCGTCGCGCCGGCCGGGACGATCGCGGGCCCGACCATTCGATGGTCGTCGTCCCGGCGGCGAAAAGCAAGGATCGCGGCGATTTCGCCGGGCCGCGGGCCCCGCCAGATCCGGCCGGAATCCTGAGGCGGTCGTCCGGAATCTCGGTGCAATGCGGCCGAGGCCCGGCTTCATTAGGGGACGGCGCGAGCGGGCGGAACCCCCTCGCGCGACGCGACGGTCCGCGTCGAGGTCCGCGATCGCCGAGACGCCCGCCCGTCGGGGCCAGCCCTCTGGTCGCGCATCCCCCCCCCCGTTGCCGAGACCGACCGATGCCCACCGATCCGACCGATCCCGGACGCGATTCGATCTCGTTCCACACCGTCGCCGCCGAGGAGCTGGCGAGCCTGGTCATGCGGCGCGAGGAGGCGTGCGGGGTGGACGGGAAGTCGATCCCCACGGACGACCTGGAGGCCTACCGGAAGGCGACCACGGAGTACGAGAAGCTGGAGGCGATCCGCCTGGCGATGATGAACCGGCACCTGGTGGGCCTGGCGTTCTCGGGCGGGGGGATCCGCAGCGCGACGTTCGCGGTCGGGGTGCTCCATGGCCTGGCGAGCCTCGGGCTGGTCCGGCGGTTCGACTACCTCTCGACCGTCTCCGGGAGCGGCTATGCCGGGGCCTGGCTCGCCGCCTGGATCAAGCGCGACGGCGACCCGGCGAACGTCGAGAAGCAGCTCAACCCGAGCCGGATCGAGCAGGCGAGGGGCACGCCCGGCCCGTCGGGCGAGGATCTCTCGTGCCGGCCGATGCTCAAGCCCGACGAGGTCGTCGACGAGGAGCCCGAGCCGCTGCACCACCTCCGGTCGTACAGCAGCTTCATGACACCCCGCTCGGGGCTGCTCACGGCCGACACCTGGTCGATCATCGCGATCTGGCTCCGCAACATCCTGATCAACATGTTGGTGATCCTGCCCACGACGGTGCTCCTGGTTCTGGCGGTCCGGTCGGTCGCGATGCTCTACCTGCCGGTCCAGCTCTACGGCCGGGCGAAGGCGGCGGCGACGGCCGTGGCCGTGGTCATCAAGGCGTCGCACGTGCCGTCGCTCCTGCCGCCGGAGGTGTGGCCCGGCTGGGCCCTCGGACGAGGCCGGCACCCCGCCGGGCCGGGGCGGCGGGGGAGAACGGCCGTCAGTTCGTCGGGACGCCCTTGGCCGAGAGCGATTCGAGGTAATCGAGCAGCGAGGCGAACTCGCCGACGGTGATCCCCTTGACCAGCCCCTCGGGCATGACCGAGGTCGCCGACACGGCGCGCTCGACGATCGTCGACGCCGGGACGACGACCTCCTTGCCCTCGCCGTCGCGGAGGGTGACGGCGTCGGCCGCCTCCTTGACGACGAAGCCGGTGAGGGTCCGACCGTCCTCGAGCGCGACGACGTTGGTGGCGAACCCCTGCGCGATCGTCTTGCTCGGCGCCAGGATCGCCTCGGCCAGCTCGCGGCGCCTGTAGGTCGTCGCGATCGTGCCGAGGTAGGGCCCCTTGGGCGGGTCGGTCGCGCGGACCGTGTGGCAGTTCACGCAGCTCAGCCGGGTGAACAGCCGCTCGCCCGAGGCGCGGTCGCCCCGGGCGGCCCCGACCGCGGCGAGGATCGATTCGATCTCCATCCCCTCGATCCTCGGCCCGCTCGGGCGGGCGGCGTCGGCGGTCGGGTCGAGGTTCAGCTCGCGCGCCGCCTCGCGGGCGGCCGAGGCGACGGCCGGGTCGGGGTCGGCCAGGCCCGCGGCGACCCGGTCGGCCAGCGCCGGCCGGCCGACGATCGCGACGGCGCGGAGGATCTGGGCCCGTCGCCTCGGGCCGGCCCAGCCGGCCTCGATCGCCTTGGCCGCCGCGTCGCGGGCGTCGGACCGTTTGCCCTTCTCGGCGGCGATCGTCAGCAAGGCCGCGTCGGCCCAGGCCGAGATCGGGCCTTCGCCCGCGGCGGCGAGGCCCTCGAAGACTGTGCGGCGGGGCGCGAGCCGGGAGGAGAGGAAGCCGTCGCGGGCCTGGCGGAACTCGGGCGTGTCGCGGCCCCGCGACTCGATCGCGGCCAGGGCGGCCATCGCGGGGCGGAGGCCCTCGTCCCCCTCGACCTTCAGCAGAGCCAGCGTCGCCCCCGCCCGGACGGCGGCCGGGCTCTCCGTCGCCGTCGCGGCCCGCGAGAGCAGCGGGATCGCCGACGCCGGGACGTCGCGGGCCCGGGCCAGGTGCTCGACCGCCGCGGGGACCAGCGACGCGTCGCCCGCGACCCGCGCCAGGACCGAGTCGGTCATCCCGGGGAACCGGACCTTGTTGCGGTCCAGCTCGCGGAGGATCGAGGCGAACCCGGCGCCGGCCGATCGGTCGAGCGCGGCCTTCAGCGCGGCCTCGATCCGGGGGGAGGCGTCCCAGGCCTCGGGCTGGTAGTAGGGGCCGGAGGTGTCGGGCCGCGTCCCCCAGCTGTCGCCCCGCCAGGACCCCTCGCGGTGGTCGAGCCGGGCGAGGGCCGCGACCAGGCCGAGGCGGCGGGACGGGTCGGACTCAATTCCGAGGCGACGGATCAGGCCGTCGGCCACCGTCGATTCGTGCAGGGCCTGGACGACCCGGATCGCCCCGGCGCGGGCCGGGCCCGAGACGCCCGCGGCGTCGACGACCGCGAAGGCCGCGTCGGCCGCCCGGACGGCGATCATCGCGCGGACGGCCGTGTGGGCGACGACCGGGTCGGGGTCGGCCAGCAGCGGCACGAGCGCCCCGGCGTGCCCGGCCTTGCCCAGCCGGGCGAGGCTCGCCGCGGCCTGGCGGCGGACGCGGGGCGAGGCGTCGCCGGAGGCCGAGGCGGCGAGGGCGGCGATGGGCACGTCCGAATGCTCCCTCCAATCGTACCGTCGATCCCCGACGACGGGCGACGGCTCGGCGACGCCATCGATGGCCCAGGCGTAGAAGCCGCCGATCTGGTCGGGCCGGTCGGTGAGGGCCCGGAGCACGTGCTCGCGGATCGCCGGGTCTTCCGCGAGCGCGGCGATGTAGGGCGTCGAGAAGGGCCCCCAGATCTGCTTGATGGCGAAGAGGGCGGCGACGCGGCTCGCCAGCGGCTTGGACCGGTCCCCGGCCAGGTCCTTGAGCGCGACGAACGACCCGTCGGCCTTGGTCCGGTCCATCCCCCGTCCGATCAGCTCGCGCTGGGCCGAGAGGCGGCGGCGATGGCTCGGGGACTCCAGCTCCCTCACGAGCGCGGGCCTGTCGAGCCTGGCGACGTCGGGGAGCGGGGCCGGCCTGTTCGCCTTGGGCGTGACCCGGAGCAGGTAGCCGACCTCCTCGCCCGCGAAGTTGAAGGTCGCCCCCTTCCAGCTCGACACGTACAGATGCCCGAGCGCGTCGACGTCCAGGTCCGTCACGCGCGGGACGGTCATGAACTCGGCCTGGTCGGCCGCGAAGGTGGAGCCCCTGGGGGTCATCCGGTGGCGGAAGATCCGGTCGCGGCCCCAGTCGGCGGTGTACATCGCGTCGCCGTAGCCGGCGGGGAAGCCGGGCTCGCTCAGGTAGAGCGACCCGCAGCCCGAGCCGCCGCCGTAGTCGGCCAGCGGGGCGATCGTCTCGTCGGCGAAGTGGGTGAAGAGCGACGGGTAGCCGTGCTCCTCCAGGCCGGTGAAGTGATGGAGCCGGATGTCCCAGCCGCCGCCGTCGTTGGTGTTGTCGCGGGCGAAGCCGTTGAGGAGCGGGTCGAGGCCGACCTCCAGGATGTTCCTCGTCCCGCGCGAGTACAGCTCGAGCCCCGAGCCGTCGGGCCGGACCCGGACCACGCCGCCGCCGCGAAGTTGCAAGGTCCGGCCGTCGGCCCCCTCGGCGCGGACGAAGCCGAAGTCGCCGATGGCGAGATACAGCCAGCCGTCGATCCCGAGGGTCACCCCGTTGGACGTGTGGTCGGCCGGCCGGTCCTTGAAGCCGAAGGCGATGTCCTTGACCAGGACCTTCTCCTCGTCCGCGACCCCGTCGCCGTCCTTGTCGATGTACGCGCTGAGGTGGGGCGGGTGCATCAGGTAGAGGCGGTCGCGGTCCCAGACGAGGCCTCGGGGCGAGTCGACGTCGGGGACGAACCGCTTGACCTCGTCCGCCCGGCCGTCGCCGTCGAGGTCGCGGAGCCGGAGGACCGACCCCCGGTGCGGCCCGCGGTCGAGCGAGCCGTTGCGGTCGGTCGAGACATACAGGTCGCCCCCGGGCGCGGCCGCGACGAAGACCGGGTAGCTCACCGCGGGGGGCGCGGCGAAGACGGTGGCCTCGAACCCGTCGGGGATCTTCACCCCGGCGAGGACCGCCGGGTCGTCCCTGCGCCCGGAGGGCGTGGGTCCGAGGGTGACGGTCTTGTCGCCGTAAATAGCGACCTCGGCCAGGCTCGCCCAGGCCCCGGTGTTGCTGCCGAGGTAAGTCACGCGGACGTAACGGGGCCGTCGATCCGGGCCGATCCGGGCCTCGGTCGGTCCCGGCTCGGTGTTTTTGGAGCCGTCGACCAGGGTCGTCCACGCCTTGCCGTCCGCGGAGCCCTCGACCCGGCAGCGATAGGCGGCGTCGGCGGCCTCCCAGTCGAGCCGGAGGCTGCGGATTTTCGTCGCCGCGCCGAGGTCGACCTGGAGCGACTGCCCGGCCCCGGGGCCGGCGGCGCACCAGCGGGTGGCGGGGTTGCCGTCGACGGCCTTCGCCGCGAGGTTCCCCTTGCTGGCCTCCTCGGTGGAGGCGATCACGGGCCGTCCCTTGGCCAGGTTGGCGGGGACGACCTTCGCGGCCGCGGGCTTCAGGTAGGCCGGCTCGAGCTTGCCGGCGGCCCAGAGCGTCCCCCGGGTCAGGAGGTCGAGGTAGGCGGGGTGGCCGACGGTCTCGTTGTGGTGGCCGAGGGTCGTCCCGAAGACGCGCGCCGGGCCGTACTGGTTGGTCCAGACGCAGACCTCGTCGTTGCCCTTCTCGCGGTTCTTCGACGAGGCGAGCGGGTGGGCGGTCGGCCAGACCTTCTCGATCCAGTAGAGCTCGCCGGCGGGGTTGGCCCAGGCGGGGCCGAACTCGGCCATGATCGGGTGCTTCGGGTCGTTGTTCAGGACCTCGTGCGGGTAGCCCGCCCCGTGGCGGCGGGTGGTGACGCCGAGGAACTGGCGCCACTCGTCGTCGCCCGTCTGGTAGCTGTGCATGGCGCAGTGCAAGGCCACGGCGGGCAGGCCGGCCCGGTGCGGCGCCAGGATCCGGGCGACGTGGGCCTTGTCCTTCACGTCGGAGAAGCATTCGTCGTGGATGACGAGGTCGTAACCCTCGGCCCAGCCGTCCTTCTCATAGAGGGGGATCTTGGAGTTGGTGGCCGTGCCCCCCTGCTGGACCGTGGTGACCTCGATGAAGGCCCGCTCGGCGAGGCCCCTGGCGATGATCTCCTTCTGCCTCGTGTAGTCGTGGCAGCAGCCCCCCGAGACGAGCAGGACCTTGATCGGCCGCGGCGGCGGGCCGTCCGCCCGCGCGACCGGGCTCGCGAGGAGGGAGCTTGCCAGGAGCGCGGCGAGGGCGGACATCCGGCGTGGATGGATCATGGTGGTGGATTCCGGGCGTGTCGGGATCTCTCGGCCGACGGCCCCGGGTTGCGGGCGGCTCGTCGCGACGGTCCCAGTATAATCGGCCGCCGCGTCGGCGACGACCGGCCGGCCGGCCCGGCCCTGGCGAGGCGCACCCGGGCCGGATATAACGGGCCCGCGAGGACCTCCCCTGCCCTGCCCCCTCTCCCCGTTCGACACGCGAGGCGACGATGACCCAGCCCCCCCGCCGCCCCGGTCTCCGACCGTTCCCGCGATCGGCGATCCTGCTCGGGCTCGCCCTGCTGGCCTCGTCGCGGGCCCTCGCGGACGTCCCGATCGACCTCGGCGCGTTCCGGGCCGCGCGGGGCGTGCGCGTCGAGACGGGCGGCGACGGCCTGACGGTCGAGTGGCCGATGGACGAGGCCGGGGGCGAGACGGGCCGGCTCGCGATCGACCTCCGGCCGGGCCGGCCGCTGATCGGGTCGATGGGGATCGTCGGGGTCGGGGGCCGGGCGGTCGAGATCCTCAAGGGGGTCGACCCCGTGACGTTCGTGACCGTCGGGACCCGCGTCGCCACGCCCAACCGACCGCCGGGGATGAGCCCGTTCAACGAGTTCTTCGACGCGCCGGCGAAGCGGGCCCATCGGTCGCATCGGGCGGTGCTCGACGTGTTACATGTCGAGGTGACGGGCCGGGACGGACGCGCGACGGTCGCGATCGGCGACCTGACGGCCGGGCCGTTCGCCGGGGCGCTGCACCTGACCATCTACGCGGGGGCCCGGCTTGTCCACGTCGAGACGGTCGTCCGGACCGCCGAGGACCGCACCGCGTTCCTCTATGACGCCGGCCTCGCGGCCGGGACGCCGACGCCGACCTGGCGGAGCGTCGCCTGGGTCGACACCGAGGGGAAGGTCCGCCGCGAGGGGAAGGCCGACGCCCCCGACCGCGCGATCGCGGTCCGGCACCGGGCGATCGTGGCCGAGTCCGACGCGGGCTCGGTCGCCTGCTTCCCGCCGCCGCACCAGTTCTTCACCCCGCGCGACATCACGGACAACCTCGCGACGACCTGGTCGGGTCGCGGGCATCGCGGCCTGGACGACCGCCCGGGGTTCGGCGTCCGCCAGTCGGAGTCCGGCGGCGGCAACTATGCCCCCTGGAACAACGCCCCGCCCGGGACCGTCCAGCGGCTCGGGGTCTTCTACCTCCTGACCCGCGGCCCGGCCGAGGACGCCTTCCGCGAGGCCCTCCGCTACACCCACGGCGACCGCTTCCCCGACCTCCCGGGGCATCAGACCTTCACCAGCCATTGGCACATGGCCATCACCGTCGCCGCGATGAAGGAGCTGGCCGGCGGCGGCCCGCGGACGACGCCCGACCTCGTGGCGATGTTCAAAGACATGAACGTCCGGTCCGTCCACCTGGCCGAGTTCCACGGAGACGGCCACCCGAACGACCCCGGCCCCGTCCGCCTGGCCGAGATGGACGCGATGTTCGCCGAGTGCCGCCGGCTCTCCGACGACCGGATCACCTTCCTGCCCGGCGAGGAGGCCAACGTCCACCTCGGCCCGAGCGACCCGAAGACGCCGCAGGGGCACTGGCTCTACCTCTTCCCCCGGCCCGTCGCCTGGACGATGCGCCGGGCCAAGGGCCAGCCGTTCGTGGAGGAGCGCCCCGACGGCTCGAAGGTCTACCACGTCGGCGACCGGGCGGAGATGGCCCGCCTGATCGAGGCCGAGCGCGGCCTGGCGTGGACGGCGCACGCGCGGATCAAGGCGTCGAGCTGGACCCCCGACGCCTACCGGGATGAGGACTTCTTCCGGTCGCCCCTCTGGCTCGGCGCCGCCTGGAAGGCGATGCCCGCCGACCTCTCGCGCGGCCGGCTGGGCGAGCGCTGCCTCGACCTGCTCGACGACATGGCCAACTGGGGCGGCAACCCTAAGTACCTGCTCGGCGAGGTCGACGTCTTCAAGATCGACCACACCCACGAGCTCTACGGCCACATGAACATCAATTACCTCCGGCTCGACCGGACCCCCCGCTCCGGCGACGACTGGTCGCCGATCCTCGACGCGCTCCGGTCCGGCCGGTTCTTCGTGACGACCGGGGAGGTCCTCCTCCGCGACTTCCGGGTCGGTGGCCAGGAGAGCGGCGCGACCTTGCGGACGTCCGACGGGCCGGCCGTCGACATCAAGGTCGACCTCGAATGGACCTTCCCGCTCCGGTCCCTTGAGGTGATCTCGGGCGACGGCGACCGAACCGAGCGGAAGACAATCGACCTCGGCGACACGGCCCCGTTCGGCCGCCGGACGGTGGCCCTCTCGCCCGACCTGAAGGGCCGGAAGTGGGTCCGGGTCGAGGCGTGGGACGTGGCCGGCAACGGGGCGTTCTCGCAGCCCGTCTGGCTCGACCCGGGCCGGTGAGGGTCGAAGCCTCCGATCAGCCGGCGAGTTCGAGCGGCGGGCGGAGCGGCCCGAGCCAGGGGGCCCGACCCGACCGGCGGGCGTCGTCGAGGGCGGCGAAGATCGAGACGATCGGCGGGGGGTGGACGAGGCCGAAGGCGCAGTCGGCGCGGTCGCCCCGGACGTGGAGCCGGAGGAATCCCCCGGCCGCCGCCGCCCCCGAGACGTCGAGCCAACGGCCGCCGACGAGCCGGTCGATCCCCCGGGCGAGGCCGACGATCGGCGGCTCGGCCGCGTCGGGCAGGGTCACGACCCGCGCGGGCCGGCCCGCGACCTGTGCCACCAGCCGGGCCAGGTCGGGGTAGCTCAGATAAGGGCCGACGACCGCGTACCGATGCCCGGGCTCGCCCGAGGCGAGGGCCATCCGATGCGCCCGGGCGACGACGGCCGAGTCGACGATCGGGATGCCCCCGCCGGGGACGAACGCCAGCGGGGTCCGCGAGATCGCCAGCAGGAGCCGGGTCGAGGTCGGCCGGACGTCGCGCGGGCCGAGCACCATCCCCGGGCAGAGGACCACTCCCGAGAGCCGGCCCGAGCCGCCGAGGACCAGGGCCTCGGCCGCCCGCTTGGTCCGGGCATAGGGCGAGTCGACCCGCGTGAGGTTCCACGTCGAGTCCTCGTCGGCCGGTCGGTCGGCCGTCCCCGCGGCCAGGGTGTGCAGGGTCGACGTGTGGACGAACCGCTCGACCCCCGCCGCCTCGGCCTCGGCCAGCAGCGCCCGGGTGAGGTCGACATTGATGGCGGTCGCCTGCCCGCCGGGGTCGGAGCCGAGGCTGACCCATCCCGCCGTGTGGACGACGGCCCGGGACCCCCGGATGGCGTCGAGCCGGAACGCTCGGTCGCGGAGGTCGCCGATCCACCAGTCGATCGACGGGTCGCCCGGCCGGCCGGACGGGGGCCGTCGCGAGAGGCCGCGGACGGCGTGCCCGGCCGAGGCGAGCCCGCGCGCGACGTGGCCGCCCACGAAGCCCCCCGCCCCGGTCACCGTCACCGGCCACTCCCCCGGCTCGATCGCGGTCAACGCCCGCCGAGCCTCACGAGGGTCGGGTCGGGCTGCCACAGATAGAGGAATGTGGGGATCTTGGCCCGGTCCAGCCCGGGATAGCTGAACGGGACGATCTGGCCGTCGATCGGGGCGTTCGGCGTGATCGCGTAGACCGAGTGCGCCGGGTACCCCTTCCGCTGGAAGAGGACGACCTCGGCGCCGGAGAGCCCGGCGAGGGCCTCGGCCTCGTCGATCGCGTCGTGGACGTAGCCGACCCGGTCGACCAGGTGCATGGCCTGGGCCTTCGGCCCGGCGACGACCCGGCCGTCGTCCAGGGCCTTCCAGTCGGCGGCGGTGACCCCCGGGCGGAGCAGGGCCACGCGGTCGCGGAACCGGGAGCGGAACCCGGCGACCATCTCGGCCAGGAGCGCCTCGGCCTCGGGGGGCAGCGGCGCGGTGACGCTCCCCATGTCGACGAGCGGGGCCGACTTGATCGGCTCGGACCGGACGTTCAACTGCGCCATCGCATCCTGGAGGTTGTAATGATTGATGAGGGCCCCGATCCCCCCCGTGACCGTCGTCGGGTGGGCGACGACCCGGTCGCCGCCGACGGCCAGGTAATAGGCCCCCGAGGTCGCCAGGTCCATCAGGCAGGAGACGACCGGCTTGCCGGTGGACTTGCGGAACCGCTTCAGCTCCTCGGCGAGGATGTCGCACGCGGTGACGCTCCCCCCCGGGCTGTTCACGCGGACGACCACCGCGCGGACGGACGGGTCGGCCGCCGCGGCCTCCAGCTTCTCGCGAAACGAGGCGACCGGGTTCTCGCCCACGGAGTAGAGGCCGGTGAGGTTCTGGTTCAGGATCAGGCCGTCGACGTCGACGATCCCGACGCGGCCCCCCCCCGCACCGGCCCGGACGGGCACGGCGACCATCGGGCCGGGGTCGACGGCGGGCGGGATTGTCACCCGGATCGGCCCCTCGACCGAGGCCGCCATCCGGCCCTCGACCCGGGTGTCGCCCCGGAAGACGGTCGAGATCTGGCCGGCGACCGGGATGTGGACGCAACCGGCGACGATCGCGGCGAGAGCGGCCAGGCAGGCGTCGAGCAGGCGGCGTCCGGCCCGTCGGTTGCAGGTCGTCCCCGGCATGGCGTTCCCCCAGGGCAGAGGCGACGGCCACGATCGCGGCGGTCCTCCCCTGGTATCGGTCTACACCCTGACCCGACTTTTCCCGATTACCGGACCAATCGCCCCATGCGTGCCCTCCGCATCCTCGCCCTCGCCGGGCTCGCCGTGGCCGCCCCGGCCTCGGCCGACGACTTCGGGCGCGAGCACGCCACAAACGGCGTGCTCCGCGCGGCCTTGGAGGAGGGGTTGACCGTCGGCGGCGTCGCGGAGCGGCTCCCGAGGCCGGCGTTCGCCGACGGGATGTCGGCGGACGACCAGCGGGCCGCGCTGAAGAAGATCGCGGGGTCGGACCGGGCCGCGGTCGAGATGACGGCCGACTCGGTCACGGCCCCGCATATCCTCCGGACCCGCGACATCAAGGCCGGGGGGGCGACCCTCCGCGCCCTCGACCTCTACTTCGTGATCCGGGCCGACCTCGACGCCATCCGGCCCGACCGGGCGTTCGCCGGGTTCGAAGGGGCCCCCGTCGAGGCGGGCAACATGCGGTTCGAGGCCCGCGTGCTCACGGCCGACGACCTGAAGGGGGCCGGCGTGGCCGCCCCCGGGGCCGGCGGGTCGGAGTGGTTCGCCCACTCGTCGGGCCGGCTGCTCGACCGGATCGCGGTCGAGGCCACGGCGCGGGTCGTGGCCACGAAGGGGGCCGACTCGTCGGTCTTCGCCTCGGCGACCGACCCCCGGTTCGGCGCCGAGGGGCGGTGGCCGAACCGGTGGTCGACGATCGTCCGCAAGGGGGCCGCCGAGTCGCTCGGCCCGGCGCAGCCGTTCGCGGGGAGCGTCGGCTACGTGAAGATCAGCCGGCTCGCGGCCGTCCCCGGGGCGGCCATCGTCGAGTCGCACTTCGTCTTCGCCGAGCCGGATGCCTGGTTCGACGGCGCGCCGATCCTCCGGTCGAAGTTCGGCCTGATCGCCCAGGACCAGGTCCGCCGGCTCCGTCGCGACCTCCGGGCGGCGAGGCGATAGGCCGGCCCCGCCGCCCCCGCCGTGGCGTAACCCCGGGCCCGACCTGCGGTCGCGGCGGACCGGCCGGCCCCGTCGGGATCCTTCCGCCCGCCTCCGCCCCCGCCGGACGGGACGGGCCGGCCTACCTTCGTCCCCGGTTGGGACCGATGTGGGTACGCGAATTGCATTCGGGTCGAGTGAATTTCGATGGTTCATCGATGGATGGCAATTTCCTCATGACGAGGAGGCCGTCACCCCGACGCCCCCCCGATCGGCGGGAGGCCGATCCGTCGCGGGCGAGATCAGACACCGAGGAGGTTCACCATGATGCCCCGTCGCAGGAACGGATTTACCCTGATCGAGCTGCTGGTGGTCATCAGTATCATCGCCGTCCTCATCGCCCTGCTGCTCCCCGCGGTCCAGGCGGCCCGCGAGGCGGCCCGGCGCGCCCAGTGCGCGAACAACCTCAAGCAGGTCGCCCTGGCCATGCTCAGCTATCAGGAGTCCCGCGGGTCGCTCCCCCCGGGCCGGCAGAGCTGCTGCTGGGGGACCTGGCAACTCTCGGTCCTCCCCTTCGCCGAACAGCAGACGCTCTACAACGCCTACAACATGACGTACGCGTTCCCGAAGGTCTGGTACAACGACCCGATCAACCTGACCGTCACGGGGTCGCGGATCGCCATGCTCACCTGCCCGAGCGACCGGCCTAACAAGCCGTGGTCGGGCGTCACCTCGCATAATTATGCGTGCAACTGGGGGAACACCTCCCTGTTCCAGAACCCGCTGAACGGGGTGAAGTTCCTCGGCGCCCCGTTCACGGACATCATCCCGACCACCTTCGGCATGCTCTGCCCGACCTGGGGCCGGGTCTACAACGTGGCGTCGTTCAAGGACGGGATCGGCACGACGATGCTCGCGTCCGAGGTGGTCCAGGGCGAGGGCCAGGACCTCCGCGGGTTCACCTGGTGGGGCGACGCCACGGGCTTCGAGACGTACCAGGCGCCGAACAGCAAGGAGCCGGACAACATCTTCTCGACCGACTTCTGCCAGTACCCGTATGGCAACAACCCGCCCTGCTACGCGCCGATGGACGGGTACACCCGGCCGACCATGTTCGCCGCGCGGAGCCGCCACCCCGGCGGCGTGACGGCGGCGATGGGGGACGGCAGCGTCCGGTTCCTCAAGGACTCGATCGACATCGCCGTCTGGCGTGCCCTGAGCACGACCCAGGGGCGCGAGATCGTCGGCGCCGAATCCTACTGACCGGCCCGGCATTCGAGCACGCCCGGACGTCGAAGCCGATCGACGCCCGGGCGGGGGCCGACCCGATTGGCGGGGGGTGGGGCGAGTGCTAGGATCGAGCCGTCCCGCCTCCGGTCGCCCGCGCCGGCTCTCCGCGCCCTCGGCGGGCCGTCGCACCCCGCCAGGAGCCGCCCCGATGGCCGAGACCCAAGTCCTGTACCGGCTGGTCGTGTTCGACGACCTGGACGACCCGCAGCCGGTCCGCGACCTGTTCGTCGAGGCGACCGGGGTCCACCCGACCGACGCGGCGCAGTGGGTGGCGCGGGTGCCCGGGGTCTGGCCGAGGCCGCTCGACGAGGCGACGACCCGCCGCCTGCTCGACGGCCTGTTCGCGCTGGAGATCGCCGCCGAGGCGTGGCGGTCGGACAAGTTCCCCGACCTCGGGACGCCCCGGGGGGTCCACGCCGGGTCGTGCGAGGAGGGGGGGTTCCGCGTCCTCGGCCTGCGCGGCGAGCCGACGCACTGGGTCCCCTGGGACAAGTTCGAGCTGGTCAGCGCCGGGCTGATCGACGCGGCGGACGAGTTCCGCGACGTCTCGCCGCCGTCGTGGCTCTCGGCGATCAACAGCGGGGCCCGCCTCCTCCTCGGCCGGAACCCGAGCCGGCCCCGGCGGGCCCGGGCGCACCGGGTCCCGCGAGACCCGGCGCCCGAGGTCCTGCTCGTCCGCCGCGACCCGAGGGTAACCTTCCGGGTCGTCGCCGGCAAGATGAACTACGCCTACCTGGGGGACCGGCTCCGCCCGTCGTCGGCCGAGAACTTCCCGATCTTCCTCGCCGACCTCTGCGCCCGGGCCACGTCGGCCTACCTGACCCAGCCGACCCGCGACATGCTCGACGGCGACGTGACCGAGGAGGACGTCTTCCTCGACAGCCAGGCCCTGCTCGACTACTCCCTCCACCGCCTCCTCTGGAGCTGGTATCGCCGCGACGGCAAGGCGAGGTCGGGCGAGACCGAGGCTTGAAGCGGGCATCGCCCGGCCCGCGGGCCGTCACTTCGTCGCGGCCTTGGGCGTGCCGGACGGCCCCGGGGCCGGCCTTGCGTGCGTGGGGTCCCCCTCGCGGAGCAGGGCCCGGATCTCGCGGAGGTCCTTGATCATCTCGATATACGCCTTCCGCTCGGCCGCGTCCAGCTCCCCCCGCTCGGCGCGCTCGCGGAGGATCATCAGCGGCGTCGGCGCGATCGGGACGTCCTGAGAATCCTTGCCGGTGATCCGCAGGACGCCCTCGTCGACCCGGTAGACGAGGCCGAGCTGGCCGAGCAGGAGCGTCAGGGTGATCCGGAGCGGCACCCCCTCCATGTCGAGGATGATCGGCGAGGTGAGGGTCTTCTTGGCCTCCTGGAGGCCGACCGGGTCGACGTAGATCGGGATGCCGGCGGGGAGGCCGAATTCCTCGCTCTGGGTGTTCGAGCGGATGTACTTCAGCACATCCTCCAGCGGGGTCTCGTTCGGGAAGGGCATCGTGACCGGCTCCTCGAGCTGGGTCAGGACGGCGGCCGACCGCAGGTCCTTGCCCGGCCAGCGGCGGGCCAGGTCCCCCTTCTTCGGGCCCGGCGTGCCCTGGACCGGCGCGCCCTGGCCCTTCATCGGGTCGTCGGCGGGTGGGGGCTGGACCTTGACCTGGGGCGGGTTCGGGCCGCCGGGGTCGGGCAAGTCCTTCCGGGCGGCCTGATGGGCCTGGACGCCCGCGGCGGCGACGACGAGGAGGGCCGCGATGGCCGCAACCGACAGCTTCAGCAGGTTCAGTCTCATGGCTCGGATCACCCCTTCCGCCAGGGCGGAGGCCGTCGCCGGGACCACCCCGGAGGCCGGCCCGCCCGCCGCAACCCCACTCGCGGACTCGGCCCAGGCCGAGGGGACCGTCGCCCCGGCCTCGCGGGCCATCAGGGCGGCCAGTCCGCCCGCCGTCGGCGCGAGGCCTCGGCGGGCGAGCCGGCCCCGGAGCAGGTCCCTGGCCCGCGAGAGCCGGCCCTTGACCGTGCCGACCGGCCAGCCGAGCTGCCCGGCGGCCTCCGCGTGCGTCCTCCCCTCCAGGTCGCAGAGGACCACGGCCGCCCGGTAGGTCCCGGGGAGCCGGCCCAGCTCCTGATCGAGGACCGATGCGAGTTCGGCCCCCGGCGGCGATCCCCCGGCCGGAGCCACCGCCTCGACCCCGACGACGCCGATCGGCCGCTCGCGCGACCGGCGCCGGGCCGACTCCGACCGCAGCCGGAGCGCGACCCGGCGGGCGACCCCGTACAGCCAGGGGCCGACCGGGACGGCCGGCCCGAGCGTCCCGGCCTTGCGGACCAGGACCAGGAAGGTCGCCTGGAAGGCGTCCTCGACGTCCTCGGGGTCGTCGAGCATCCGCCGGCAGGCCGCCAGGACCATCGGACCGTGCAGCGCCACGATCGAGGCGAACGCCGCCTCGTCCCGGCCCCGGGCGTAGCGGGCCAGCAGCTCCGACTCGGTCAGGCCCGCGACGGTCCCCGCCCCGAACAGGCGGCGGACCTGCCGCCAGGCCGCGCCCGTGTGTCCGATCGCCATCGACGGCCCCTCGACGAAAGTCGAACTGGAGGACATGACTCCTCTGAGATGCGCCTCGGGACGGCCCCGGTTACAGCTTTTCTCCGGCCCGGACCATTTTCCCGAGGGGCTGCGGATCGGGTCACTTCGCGGCCGGCCCCGCGGCCCGATCGCGGGAGGTCGCCGGATCGGCCCCGTCGCGGCCCGCCACGCGGCCCGCCCGCGCCCGTTCGACCGTCCGCTCGACCTCGTCCGGCTCGGAGGGGATGTCCTTCGAGAGCTTCTCGACCCCGTCCTTCGTCGCCAGGTAGTCGTCCTCGATCCGGACGCCGAAGCCTTCCGCCGGGAGGTAGATACCGGGCTCGATGGTGAAGACCTCGCCGGGCGCGATCGGCCTGGAGGTGTCGCCGACGTCGTGCACGTCCATGCCGAGGTAGTGGCCGAGCCCGTGGATGAAGAAGTGGTCCATCGTTCGCTCGACGCCCCGCCCGTCCCTGGCCCGCAGCGGGCTCTTCCGGATGAATTCGTGGGCGAAGGCGTCCTGGGAGCGGAGGGTGGACTCCCCGACCTTGCAGGCGGACGCCGCGGCCGACTGGCAGTCGAGCACGAGCTGATAGACCTCGCGCTGGCGGGGCGTGAACTTGCCGGCGACGGGGTAGGTCCGGGTGATGTCGGCGGTGTAATAGGCGTACTCGGCGCCGATGTCGACCACGACGAGGTCGCCGTCGGCCATGGCACGCCGGTTGGCGTTGTAGTGGAGCACCGTCGAGTTCGGGCCGGACCCGACGATCGAGGGGAAGCCGGCGCGGGTGCCGCCCTCGCCGACGAAGGTGCCGAGGATCGCCCCCTCGACCCGGTACTCGGGCACCCCTGGGGCCAGGAGCCGGGCCGCCTCGGCCTGGGCCTTGCCGGTGATCGCGATCGCCCGGCGGAGCAGGCGGATCTCGGGCTCGGACTTCACCTTCCTCAGCTCGGCCAGGATCGGGCCCAGGTCCCCGATCCGGGCATGAGGCGCCCCCCCTTTGAGGAGCCGCGCGAGGCCGGCCGAGGGCCCGCCCGCGTCGGGGCCGGGGTCGGGGCCGAGGATGTAGACGGACGTGGGCGGCCGCCCGAGCGGGCGTCGGCCCGTCTCGCCGATCGCGGCGAAGAGGTCGACGAGGAGCCGCGAGGTCGGCTCGACCCGATCGATCCCGGTCGCGGCGACGCCCGCAGGCCCCGGCCCGATCCTGGGGCCGGTCCATGCCTCCTCGACCTTGTCGCGCGGGGGGACGTACAGCACGGAGGTCCCGTCGGCCGGCCGGAGGATCAGCGCCGCGCGCGGGTCCTCGACGCCGGTCAGGTAGGCGAACGGGTTGGTCTGGCGGTATCGGTCGTCCTCGGGCTCGTCGGTCTCGCCGACGACGACGATGAGCGAGGGTGCCGCCGAGGGATCGGCCTCCTCCCCCTCCCCCCCGCCCCGGCGACGACCGCCGATCAACGCGCCGACGGCCGCCACCGCGTCGGCCCTGGACACCCGTTCCATCAGGGCCTCGCGGCGGGCCTTGTACTCGGAGAGGGGCTGGTCGAGGAGGGACGCCGGGGCGTCCGCCCGCCGCGGGCCGGGCTCGTCGGCCCGGAGCGTCGAGGGGGACAGGAGGGCGAGGCCGAGGAGGATGACGGCGAGCGCCGGGCGGACGGCGGGCGGGCGGGTCGGGTTCATGGCGGGCTCCGGGGAGGAGGCGGTCGGGTCGGCGGGCGGGCCACGATCGGGCGCCCCATCTTGGCCGACCCGTCCGCCCGGGAGAAGGGCGAGGCCGGCCGTCCATCGATGTCGGATCGACGCAACGCGGCCGCGACGGCACGTCAGGGCGGCTTTACACCGCGTGGGCAGCCTTGCTAGACTCGGACCCTCGCCCGCGCCGCCGTCGCAACGACTGGGGCGGGTCCCGCCTTTGGGCCGCCCGGCCGCCCGGCCGGGTTGTGACCGCCGTCCCTTCCCCTCGCAGGAGGATGTCCTTCCGTGTCGCAAGACAGCCGCCACCTGTTCACGAGCGAGTCGGTCTCGATGGGCCATCCCGACAAGATGGCCGACCAGGTCTCCGACGGCATCCTCGACGCCATCTTCGCGCAGGACCCGCACGCCCGCGTCGCCTGCGAGACCCTGCTGACGACCGGCCTGGTCGTCGTCGCCGGCGAGATCACGACCACGGCGAACGTCAACTACACCGACGTGGTCCGCAAGGTCGTCGAGGAGATCGGCTACACGTCGAGCGAGATGGGCTTCGACGCCAAGACCTGCGCCGTGATGGTGGCCCTGGGCAAGCAGTCGCCCGACATCGCGATGGGCGTCGACGCCGACACCGGGACGGGCAAGGACGTCGGCGCCGGGGACCAGGGGCTGATGTTCGGCTTCGCGTCGAACGAGACGCCCGAGCTGATGCCGCTGCCGATCGCGCTGTCGCACCGGATCATCAACCGCCTGACCGAGCTCCGGCAGGACGGGACGATCCCGTGGCTCCGGCCGGACAGCAAGAGCCAGGTCACCGTCGAGTACGAGGACGGCAAGCCGACGCGGATCCACACCGTCGTCGTCTCGACCCAGCACGCCCCCGGGGTCGACAACAGGACGATCCGCGACACGATCATCAAGCGGGTGATCGAGCCCGTGCTGCCCGAGGGGATGGCGCACGACGACATCATCTACCACATCAACCCGACGGGGAACTTCGTCGTCGGCGGCCCGCACGGCGACGCCGGCCTGACGGGGCGGAAGATCATCGTCGACACCTACGGCGGCCGGGGCCGCCACGGCGGCGGTGCCTTCAGCGGCAAGGACCCCACGAAGGTCGACCGGTCGGCCGCCTACATGGCCCGGTACGTCGCCAAGAACATCGTCGCCGCCGGCCTGGCCGAGCGGTGCGAGGTCCAGCTCGCGTACGCGATCGGCGTCTCCGAGCCGGTCAGCGTCCACGTCGACACCGAGGGCACCGGCCAGATCCCCGACGCCCAGATCGCCGAGATCATCCGCAAGGTCTTCCCCCTGACCCCCTCCGGGATCATCAAGCACCTGGACCTCCGCCGGCCGATCTACCAGAAGACCGCCAGCGGCGGCCACTTCGGGCGGAACGAGCCGACGTTCACCTGGGAGAAGACCGACAAGGTCGAGGCCATCCGCAAGCAGGCCACCGCGACGGCCACGGCCTGAGCCGAGTCCCGACCCGGCCGACGCGATGCGGGCCGTCCGGCACCCGGCCCGCACCGCGCGGTCGCCCGATCGGGGCACATCTCGGCTGCTCCCGCCGAGGTCGACGAGGGACGACGCACAGCCGTGACCCCCAATTCAGATCCGGATGACCCGCCCGGCCCCAGGTCGGCCTTCCGGGGCGACGATCGTTATCGCCGGGGGCCGATTGGCTTGCCCCTGGGCGTCGAGGCCGACGAGGCCGACATCCAGGACTTCGCCGAGCACGTCCTTCGCAAGGAGTCGGGCCGGTCGAGCCGATACACCTCGTTCACGACGGAGTTGAAGATCGCCAGGAGGTTCACCGCGGGGCCGGACAACCGTCATGTGAGCAAGGCCGACCTCGCGAGGCTTCGGGACCTGGAGTTGCGAGGCGTGATCCGGATCTGGGACGCCGAGGACGTCTTCGCGAGCCTGGGCCTCGGGCCGAGGAAGATCGCCCGGCAGGCCGCCAACGTCCGGGCCGCGATGCGGAGAAATCGCGAGATCCTGATCGAGGGGCAAATCCCCGCGGGCGTGCTTGAGTCGGTCAAACTTTGAGGAGGTTCCGATGGCGACCGACGCCAGGTCGGCCCTCGTGGCCGCCGGCAATACTTACAACCCGAGCCTAATCGTCCTCCGCGAGCGTGGATACCAGCTCTGGATCGAGGCGGGCGAGGACGATGCCCCTCTCTGGTGCGCCCGGAAGGGGCCGCAGACTTTCTTGGCCTACACCGGGACGGAACTGCTCGGGCTGGTCACGCTCTGGGAACACCTCGGCGAGGATTGGAACCGGCAGGTGCCGGACATCCTCGGCGAGCTCGCGGACGCGGACGGTGGCCCGCGCGGGGATGGTCCCGACGGCTCGATTTGACGCGGCGACCCGTCCAATCCCGGGGCATCCGTCGTCGCCCCGATCTCCATCGTGAGACGGAGCCCTCGCCGGCCCGCCACCCCCATGACATCGCCCCTCGAACAGGCCGCCCGCGCCGCCGCGATCGACGCCTTCGGCGAGGCCCCGACCGTCGTGGCGCGGGCGCCGGCGCGGGTCGAGCTGCTCGGGAACCACACCGACCACAACGGCGGGCTGATCCTGGCCGCGGCGATCGACCGGTACACCGTCGTCGTCGGCCGGCCGGCCGAGGGACGGCAGGGGGCCGTCCGCTCGGCGAACCTCGGCGGGGTCGACGCCTTCCCGATCGACGGCCTGACGCCGGGGGAGCCCGGTGCCTGGGGCCAGTACGTCCGCGGGGTGACCTGGGCGGTCGGCGAGCATTCCGGGCCGCTGGCCTCGGGCTTCGAGGCGGGCCTGGCGGGCGACGTCCCGCTCGGGGCTGGCCTCTCCAGCTCGGCCAGCCTCCAGGCGGCGTTCGCGCTGTTCCTGCTCGCCGCCGGGGTCGTGCCCGACCGGTCGAGCGACCTCGACGACCCAACCCGGATGGAGCTGGCCAAGACCCTCCGCCGGTCCGAAAACGCCTTCGTCGGCGTCGCATCGGGGCTGCTCGACCAGTTCTCGTCCCTGTTCGGCCGCGCCGGCCACGCCCTGACCCTCGACTGCCGGAGCCTCGACTACGAGCGCGTCCCCCTCGGCGACCCCGCGCCGGCGATCGTCGTCGTCGACTCGGCGACCTCGCGGCGGCTGGCCGACGGGATGTACAACATCCGCCGGGCCGAGTGCGAGGCGGTCGTCCGGCACTTCCAGGGGCGTCCGGGTACGGATCGGGTGAAGACCCTGCGCGACATCACGCTCGAAGATCTCGTGGACGACTGGGAGACGCTCGACCCCCCGGCGCGGCTCCGGGCCCGCCACGTCCTGACCGAGAACGACCGGGTCCGTCGCGGCGCCGAGGCCCTGCGGTCGGGCGACGTCGCCGGCTTCGCCGCGCTGATGACGGCCTCGCACGCGTCGAGCCGGGACGATTTCGTCAACAGCTCCCCCGCCCTCGACGCCCTGATCGCCTCGGCCGAGGACTCCCCCGGCTTCCTCGGCGGCAAGCTCTCGGGCGCGGGCTGGGCCGGTTGCACGGTGAACCTCGTCGATGCCGCGAAGGTCGACGACTTCGCCGCGGCGGTCGTCGACGGGTACGCCCGTCGGACCGGCCTGGCGGCCGTGGTCCACGTCTGCCGGGCCGCGGACGGCGCGTGGGGCCGGCCCGGCTGAGGGGCCGCCGATGGCGACGGCCCGACGGCCCGACTCGCCTCGCACTCGTCGCCCTCCGAGGGCCGGGCCGGCGTCGCGGCGCTGGACCCTGCCGCCCGTATTGTTTAGAAATGATGTCAACCCGCCGGATATCCCCCCACCGGTCGACATCCACATCCCCGAGCGAAAGAGACCGACCCCATGACCCGCAGCCGGTTCCTGCCGATCGCGGCGCTCGCCGTCCTCATCGGCTCGCCCGCGCCCGCCCGGGGCGACGACGCCCCGGCGATCCCCGACCTCAAGGTCGAGAAGTACACCCTGCCCAACGGCCTCGACGTCATCCTCCACGAGGACCACACGACCCCGATCGTCGGCGTCAACATCTGGTACAAGGTCGGCTCCAAGGACGAGAAGGCCGGCCGGACCGGCTTCGCGCACCTGTTCGAGCACTTGATGTTCCAGGGCTCGCAGCACCACAACGACGAATACTTCGGCCCGCTCGAGAAGCTCGGCGCCCAGATCAACGGCAGCACCACGCCCGACCGGACGAACTACTACGAGAACGTCCCGAGCAACGCGCTGGAGCTGGCCCTCTGGCTCGAGTCCGACCGGATGGGGTTCCTCCTCCCGGCGCTCTCGCAGGAGAAGCTGGACAACCAGCGCGACGTCGTCAAGAACGAGCGGCGTCAGCGGGTCGACAACGTGCCGTACGGGCAGTCGGCCGAGATCCTCAACAAGGCCCTCTATCCGCCCGGGCATCCCTACCACCACACGACGATCGGCTCGATGGCCGACCTCTCGGCCGCGAGCCTGGGGGACGTCTCGAACTTCTTCCGGACCTATTACGCGCCGAGCAACGCCAGCCTCTGCCTCGCGGGCGACTTCGACCCGGCGGAGGCGAAGCGGCTCGTGGCGAAGTACTTCGGCGGCCTGCCCCGGGGCCCGGCCGTGGCTCGGCCGTCGCCGTCGACCCCGAGGCTCTCGGGCCCGAAGAAGATGACGATCACCGACCGGGTCGCCCAGGCCCGCGCCCTGATCTCATGGCCGACCGTGCCCGTCGGCCATGAGGACGAGCCGGCGCTCGACGTGCTGTCCACCGTCCTCGGCGGCCTCCCGGGCGAGAGCCGGCTGTACCGGGCCCTGATGTACGAGAAGCCCCTCGCGTCCAACGCCGTCGCGTTCCACGACACCGCCGCGCTCGCCGGCACGTTCGACCTGTCGATCACCGCGCAGCGCGGGCAGTCGCTCGACGCCCTGGTGGCGATGGCCGACGAGCAGGTCGAGCGGCTCAAGGCCGACGGGCCGACCGACCTCGAGGTCAAGAAGGCCCAGGTCGGCCAGGGCCGTCGGCTGGTCTTCGGGCTCCAGGCGGTCGGCCGCAAGGCCGATTTCCTGAACCAGAACAACGTCTTCCAGGGGGACCCGCTCGCGTACAAGGAGGACCTCAGGAAGGCCTACGCCGTGACGGCGGCCGACGTGAAGCGGGTGGCCGCGAAGTACCTGACGGCGGACCGGGTCCGGCTCGACGTGAACCCGGGCCCGCCCACCCCCCGGGCCGAGGAGCCCCCGGTCGACCGCGCGGCGCAGGCGCCGATCGCGAGCCCGCCCGCCGCCTCGGCCTCGGACGACTTCGACCGGGCGGCCAGGCCGACGCCCGGCCCGACCCCCGGGTTCGCCCCGCCGAAGGTCGTCCGCCGCAAGCTCTCCAACGGCCTGGACGTGATCATCGCCGAGCGGCACACGCTGCCGATCCTCGGGCTGAACCTCGTCGTCAAGGGGGGCGAGACGCTCACCCCGGCCGGCAAGGAGGGCCTCGCCTCGCTGACGGCCGACCTGCTGACCGAGGGGACGGCCACCCGCGACGCCCTGGCCCTGGCCGGCGCCGCGTCGGAGATCGGCGCGACCCTCGCCGCCGGGTCCGACCTCGAAGGCATGTCGCTGACCATGACCACCTTCTCGACCAACGCCCCGAAGGCGCTGGCGCTGTTCACCGACGTGGTCCTGCACCCGAGCTTCCCGGAGAAGGACCTTGAGCGGCTGCGGGTCCAGCGGCTCGGGGCCCTGCTCCGCCAGGCCGACCGCGCCGAGGCGATCGCCCGGGTCGTCTTCCCGAGGCTCGTCTACGGCGACGCCCACCCCTACGGCCGGCCCGAGCAGGGGACGCCGAAGTCGGTCAAGGCCCTGACCCGCGACGACGTCCTGGCCCTCCACAGGCGGCTGTTCGTCCCGAACAACGCCGCCCTGATCGTCACCGGCGACACCACGCCCGAGGCGATCATCCCGGCCCTCGAGGCGGCCCTGAAGGGCTGGAAGCCCGGCGAGTCGATCCCGGCCGCGTCGCACGAGACGCCGAAGGGCAAGCCGCTGTCGATCTACCTGGTGGACAAGCCGGCCGCGGCGCAGTCGGTCATCGCGATCGGGCAGGTCGGCGTGGCGAGGAAGACCCCGGACTACTACGCGCTCCAGGTCCTCAACTCGATCTTCGGCGGGGCCTTCGGTAGCCGGATCAACATGAATCTGCGCGAGAAGAAGGGGTACACGTACGGGGCCCGGTCGTCGTTCGACTTCCGCCAGGGCCCCGGGCCGTTCCAGGCCGGGGCGCCGGTCAAGACCGAGGTCACCAAGGAGTCGGTCGTCGAGCTCGTCCGCGAGCTGAACGAGATCGTCGGCCCGCAGGGGGCGACCGAGGAGGAGGTCCGGGCCCAGAAGGACCGGATCGTCAAGCTCTTCCCCGCGCGGTTCGAGACGATCGCCGGCGGGTTCCAGAGCCTCGCGACGGCCCTGGCCGACCTGGTGCTCTACGACCTGCCCGACGACTACTTCTCGACCTACCAGGCGAGGGTCGAGGCCGTGACCAAGGCCGACGTCGACCGGGTCGCGCGGAAGTACCTCGACCCGTCGCAGATGGCGATCCTGATCGTCGGCGACCGCGCCAAGGTCGAGCCCGCCCTGAAGACGCTCCCCTACGCGCGGGTGATCAACCTGCTCGGCCCCGAGGGCGACCCCCTGCCCCCGCCGTCGGCGATCAAGGACGAGGTCAAGTAACGCCCCCGAGGGCCCCGTCGCCGTCCGAGGCGGTCTCGCGGTCTCGGGGATGCGAAGACGGCCGGGGGGCGCGATGCCCCCCGGCCGTCGGTCTTCCTGCGAGTCCGATCGGGATCAACGGTGGCGGGCGGCGCGGACCGCGTGGACGTGCTGGGCGTAGCCCACGGCCGCAGCCTGGCTGTGGGCCTGAGCATGCGCGTGGAAGACGACGGCCGGGCCGCGGGCATGCGCCCGCGAGACGGCGACGCCGCCGCCCACGCCGCCCGGGAAGAGGAGCCCGACGTTCCGGGGCTGGTGGATGAAGACGACGAGGGGGTCGGAGGTGGCGACCTCCTGGGCGAGCCGGGTGGCCGTCCCGGTCGTGGCGGCGATGGCGGCGGTGCCGGTCTGGGCGAAGTTCCCGGTCCGGTTGCTCTCGACGGCGGTGCCGGTCTGGGTCAGCGTGCTGGTCGTGCCGGCGATGGCGCCCGTCCCGGTCTGGGTCAGGGTGCTGGTCGAGGGCGCGATCGCGACCGACCCGGTCTGGGTCAGGTTGCTGGTCGTGCCCGCGATGGCGCCCGAGCCGCCGGTGATCGTGCCGACCTGGGCGCCCAGGGTGCCGGTGCCGCCCGCGAGCGTGCTGACGGCGGGGCCGCCGGTGCCGGCGCCGCCGGGGGTGCTGATCGGGAAGACGGGCGTGGCGATAGTGCCCGCCAGGTTGCTGATCGGCGTGGCGGGCGTCGTCACCGTCCCGCCGAAGCCGGAGATCGTGCCGGGGCCGTTGGTGATCGTGCCGGTCAGGCCAGTGGACGTGCTGCCCGGGTTGGCGACCGTGCCGGTCACGCCCGTCAGGGTCGTCGCGGGGTTGGCGACCGTGGCGGCCAGGCCCGACAGCGTGCCCGGGTCGATCGTCAGAGTCCCGTTCAGCCCGGAGAGGGTCGTCGGGTTGATCGCCAGGTTGAATTGCTCGGTGATCGAGCCCGTCTCGCGGGCGACGAGGTAATTCACGTCGGCGCGGAGGCGGCTAGGCAGGGTGACGGTGGCCCGGTAGCGGCCGAGGACGTCCGGCGTGACGGTGGCCAGCGGGGCCCCGCCGTTGACGATCGTCCCGTTGCTGTCCTCGGCGAAGATGCTCACCTCGACGGTCGAGCCCGGGGCGCCGGGTTGGGCCGTGCCGAAGACCTGGATCACGGCCGGCTGGGTGATGCTGATCCCGCCGAATCTGTTGTGCTGCACGCCGAACCCGTCGAGGGCGTCGAGGGTCGGCTTCGACCCGAGGATCGTGCTCAGGAGGTTACGCGTCTCGAGCGCCTCGGGTCCGAAGGAACGGGAGCGGGCCGAGCGGTCGTTCTTGACCATGGTGGCGTACCATCTCTATGTCTAGGCGTGTGCCCCTCCGTGGTGGAAAGCTCCCGCCCATCCGGACGGTCGAGAAGGTCCCGGCGGCGATGCCCGGGCTACCACAGAATGTCGGCCCGAAAGGGCCCGGCATTTCACGCCGGCCCGCGGAAAAACGCGTCGCTGGCCCGCAATCGCGCCAGCCGAGGCACGACCCGCAAAGGCGCCCGCGACGCCCGCCTTGCCGACGACATCAGGAATGGCGCCCCGGAAAGATTTTCGGGGCCCGGGGAAATCCTTGCATTTCCGATACGGCTTGTCTAAGTTAACGGACGTTGGCAACGTAAAGTCGGCATATCCCCTAATTCCTCAGATATCATGACGGCAATGGCCTTTCGCCATCCCCGTCCTGTGGGATGGGGGAGCCCGAAACGCGCGACGAAGCGTACCGCTACCCCAAGCGGGGCCTGATTGCATCCCCCCCCTTCCAGCTCTCGCAGCAGGAGCGACCCGTGACCTTCCGCAAGTCTTCGACCGATGGCCGACGCCGATCCGCACTCGTCAGGCCCTCCGACCCGCGTCCTCCACGGGAACGGCGGGTCGCGCTCGAGGCGCTCGAGTCCCGCTGCCTCCTGACGATCACCCTGACCGGCGTGCCGAGCTGGGTCCCGGAGGGCCCGGCGCCGAACGCGAACGGGCAGGATGAAAACGTCCCGGCCGAGGCCGGTGGGGGGCCGAACGCCGTGTCGGGGGCCATCGAGGCCATCGCGGTCAATCCCGGCGATCCCAGGAACGTCTTCGTCGGGAGCGTCAATGGGGGGATCTGGAGGACCCCCGACATCACCGCCAACCCGGTGGCGTGGACTCCCCTGATCGACCAGTACCCCGGGCTCGAGATTTCCGACCTGAGATTCGATCCCACCGATGCCATTAATCAGACGGTGGTGGCGGGGATGGGCAACACCAGCAACATCGGCACGCCCCTCGGTCCGGTCATCGGCCTCCTGAGGACGAGGGACGGCGGGGCCACCTGGTCGCAGCTCGGCAACACCGCCGCGATGGGCCTGCAGGGGGATAATGTCTCGGCGGTCCTCCCCCGGGGCAACACGATCCTGGTCGGCGTGGTGAGCGGGACGGCTCCCGGCCTGTACCGGACCATCAACGGCGGGACGACCTTCCGGCTCATCTCGGGGCTGAACGGTCTGAACAACGGTGCCGTCTACGACGTGGCGGCCGACCCGAGCAACGCGAACCGGGCCTACGCGGTGGTCGGCGGCGCCACGGGGGGTATCTTCCGGACCGATGACCTCGGGGCCACGTGGACGAACGTGACCAACCTCGCCGCCATCACGACCCAACTCACGGGCGGCCTCAGCAACGCCCGGCTGTCGGTCAGCGCGGCGGCGACCAACCCGGTCTACTTGGCGATCTCCGACAACGGCCAGCTCTCGGGGGTCTTCCGGTCGGCAAACCTGGGCGTCGCCTGGACTCCGATGGACCTCCCGCAGACCCTCGACGCCCCGCGCACCGTCGCCGGCGCCAGCAACACCACCCCGATCGTCATCACCACCACGGCGAACCACGGCTACACGAACGGCGACCGGGTGCGGATCTCCGGGTCGGCCGATGCCGGGGCGAATGGCGACTGGACGATCTCGGTCAATGCGGCCACCCCGACCCAGTTCACCCTGCTGAACAGCGTCGCCGACGGCGGCGGTGCCGGCGGCACCGCGAGGGACATCCAGGGCATCCAGCACGGCCGGCAGGCCAGCCCGAACCTCACGATCGCCACCGATCCGGGCAACGCCAACCTGGTGTACATCGCCGGCGACCGCCAGGATTTCCTCGGGGGCGACAGCTCGATCGGCGCGTTCGCCTTCGCCGGCCGGATCTTCCGCGGCGATGCCAGCGTGGCGGCCCAGGGGGCGGGGGCCGTGGTCACGGACGCGACCCATCAGTGGACGCCCCTGACCGACAACGGCACCACCAATACCTCCTCGCCCCATGCCGACTCGCGGGCGATGGTCATCGACGCCGGGCAGCTCCTCTACACCGGCGACGGCGGCGTCTTCGCGGAGACCGGCCCCACCAGCACCGCCGGCCGGTGGCTCTCGAAGAATGGCGCCCCCAACGGCGCGAACTCCGGGCTCCAGGTGACGCAGTTCGGGGCCCCCGTCTCGTACGACAGCATCGCGAACATCATCTTCGGCGGGGCCCAGGACACGGGCACTCCCCAGCAGTCCGCCGCGGGTTCGAAGGTCAGCAACGACCAGACCCAGGGCGACGGGCCGTCCACCGCGGTCGACGACCTGACCTCGGCCACCCAGTCGGCCCGCTACATCGGCCTCGGGCGGCAGTTCTACGACGCGGCCAACAACCCCGTGGGCGCGAGCGTCAACCTGATCCCGCCCGGCGGGGTGGGCGGCTTCACCGGATTCAACGTCCTCACGGTCAGCAACGTGGCCCCGCCCGCGGGCCAGGCCACCCGGGTCGTGATCGCCAACGGCACGAGCACGGCCCAGCCCGGCGTCAGCGCGATCTTCGACTCGACCAACGCCGGCAACGCCGCCACGACGGGGGCCATCGTCTACACCCAGATCCCCACCAACGCCGGCTGGAACGGCGTCAACACCTTCTTCGGCGTCTTCGCGATCGCGGCCGGCGGCACGAGCGGCGGCGTCGTCAACCAGGATGTCCTCTATGCGGGCTCCGGCAACCGCGTCTTCCTCCGCAGCACGGCCGGAGGGACCCTCACGGCGACGACGGCCCTGCCGGCCGGCGCCGGCAACATCCAGAACATCGCCCTGGATCCCAACGACTGGAGGACGGCGTATGTCACCGACGGCAGCAACGTCTACCAGACGACGAACGCCGGGACGTCCTGGAGCAATATCACCGGCAACCTCAACGACAATCTGATCCACACCATCGCCGTCGCCGACAACGCCTCGGGGGTGAGCGCCGTCCTGGTCGGCGAGACCAACGGCGTGTTCCGGATGCTGAGCAACGCCCCGAACCTCTGGACCAAGTTCGGCGCGAATCTCCCCAACTCCAGCGTCTGGGGCGTCCAGTACAACGCGACCAGGGACGTGGTCGTCGCCGGCACCAGCGGTCGCGGTGCCTGGGAGGTGCCGAGCGCCAGCACCACGCTCTTCACGTCCGGGACGCTGGAGATCGACGGCGACACGGACTTCTCGAACGAGAACGACACGATCCGGCTGGTCCTCGACCCGCTCAATCCGCTCATCCTCGACGTCTACCTCAACAGCGCGACGCCGGTCTTCACCGTCCCCGCCACGGCGGTCAACAAGATCGTCGTCAAGGGGCTGGGGGGGAACGACAACCTCATCATCGACCGGACCAACGGGGATCCGATCCCCGTCACCGGCGGCCTGACCTACGACGGCGGGACGCACACCCCGCCCGGCGTCGACACGCTGACGATCGTCGGCGCGGGGGCCTCCCTCGCGACTTACACCCGGGATCCGGTCACCACCGGCTCGGGCACGCTGGCCGTCGGCAACTCGACGACCACGTCGACGATCACCTTCAGCAACGTCCAGCTCACGACCGTCAGCAACGTCGTCCGGCTGGCCATGATCGGATCGAACGCGGCGGTGGGGACCTACCTGCCCAGCGCTGCCGTCGCCGACGCCGGGGCGTTCACGCTCGACGCGGCCACGATTCGCTTCGACACCGTCTCGAACGCGACCGTCAGCTCGGTCGATCGCTTCGCCCTCACGACACCGAACGCGGCGGATACGGCGACCGTCGACACCCCGGCCTTGGGGCAGAATCAGATCGCCGGGACGAGCGGGGGCGTCGGGTTCACGCCATTGACCTTCTTCGCCGTCCGCAACTTCACCCTCGACGCCGCCTCGAATGGGCTGGATCCATTCAAGAATGACAATGTGACGATCAGCAACCCCGGCGGCGCGGCGCTGGTCGCGTCGGGGTTGCAGAATTTCACCGTGAACACCGGCGCCGGGAGTAACCTCCTGACGGTCAATGCCGCCGACTTCCGCCTCCCCGTACCGAACGGCAAAGTTACCTACAATGCCGGCACGGGTGCCTACCTCAAGGACGGGACTCCCGCGTCGAACTACCGGGGCCTGATCTCGCTCGACCGCCTGGTCCTCAACGCCGACGTGAACTCCCGGCTCGTCGACCTCCCCCACGTCTTCAAGGATGGGACGCCGATCCCCGACGACACGCCGCCCGGCGAGGACCTGACGATCTCGCAGTCGATCCCCGGCGGGATCGGCCTGGGGACGCTGAACATGATCGGCGTCGAGTCGGTCGTCCTCAACGGCGGGGCGTCGAACAACGTGATGGACGCCTCGGCCTACAGCGGGGCCGTGGTCATGAACGGCGGGGGCGGCAACGACCGGCTCGTCGGCGGGTCGGGCAACAACACCCTGATCTCGGGGCCGGGCAACAGCACCCTGATCGGCGGGCCCGGGAGGTCCGACGGGGCCGACGGCGTCATCCTGCCCAATAGCGGCAATAACCTCCTGATCGCCGGGTCGGGGACGAACACCCTGATCGCCGGCTCGGGCACCGCGACCATGATCGGCGGCGTCGGCAAGGACACCTTCATCATCCCCAACCCCGCCGGGTCGATCCTGGCCCCGGTCGGCGGCTACGAGGTCTTCGGTGCGGGGAACCCGGGCGACACCCTGATCCTCCAGGGGGGAGGCGGCCCGAACTTCCGCCAGGCGGTCACGGTCGGGAAGTTCCCCAACCCGCTCGCGGCCCCGCCCACCACGGTCCCCCTGCCGAACAACCTCGGGCTCGACTACCCGCTGACCACCCCCCGGGTCGAGCAGTTCGACGGCGAGATCACCACGGCCAGCGGCTTCGGCGGCCTCCTCCAGCCGACCACGCAGGAGGTCCGCTTCGCCGGCCTGGCGGCGATCACCGACGGCGTCGCGGTGAAGTCGTTGACCGCGATCGGCGCCCCGACGGCGGGGGCGATCGGGGTCGGGCCGGGGAACAACCTGGCCCTCGGCCAGATGAACCTGACGACCGGCGGGGCGGCCTTCACGCCGATCCACTTCACCGCGGCCGATACGGCGGGCGTCTACGGAGCCAGGGGGGTGCCGATCGCCACCTTCCCGGGGATCGCCCCGGCGTCCCTGATGATCGTCCGGGCGACGGCCGTGCCGACGACTCCGGCCCCCGTCGCGTCCAGCCATCCGGCCGTGACCGTCCGGCCGATCGCGGCGCGGGTCATCCCTCCGGTGGGTGTCGTCGCCCGGACGAAGGCGGCCGCCCTTCCGACGGCCAGGCCCGCCGCGAGGCCGATCGTCCACGCCCAAGCCGTCGTGAGGCCAGCGAAGGCCGTGCCGATCGCGACGAGCTTCGGCCGGGCGACGAGCCCTCGTCGAGGCCGCTGACCGTCCGGAGCGGGCGCCCGTCGCCCCCGATCCCCGAGCCGATCCCCGTGCCGGCCGCCGTCGATGGCGGCCGGCCGGGGGCGGCCCGTTGGCCGGGTGATCGAAGCCCTTGCCGGCGCCGACGGGGGTTCAGACGGCGACCCGGAGGGTGCGGAGCCGGTCGATCGCGGCGTCGAGGGTCTCGTCCCGCTTGCAGAAGCAGAACCGGACGTAGCCGCGCCCGAGGTCCTTGTCGCGGAAGAAGCTCGAGCCGGGGACGGCGGCGACCCCGACCGAGCGGACCAGGTGGCGGGCGAACTCGACGTCGTCGGTCGCGCCGAAGGCCTCGATCCCGGCCATGACGTAGTAGGCCCCCTGCGGCGGTTCGAGGTCGAAGCCGACCGAGACCAGGGCCGAGCAGAACCGGTCGCGGCGCGACTGGTAGTCGGCCGCGAGGGCGTCGTAGTAGGGCCGGGGCAGGCGATAGGCGACCGCCCCGGCGGCCTGGAGCGGGGCCGCGGCCCCGATCGAGACGTAGTCGTGCACCTGGCGGAAGGCGTGCGAGAGGTGCGGCGGGGCGATCATCGTCCCGACCCGCCAGCCGGTCACGGCGTACGTCTTCGACATCCCGCCGATCGTCACCGACCGCTCCTTCATCCCCGGCAGGGTCGCCAGGGCGACGTGGGGGCGGCCGTCGAATACGATATGCTCATAAATCTCGTCGGTGATGGCGACGACGTCCCACGTCCGGCAGAGGTCGGCGATCTGCGCCAGCTCGTCGCGGGTGAAGACCGTCCCGGTCGGGTTGTTCGGGTTGCACAGGACGATGGCCTTGGTCCGGTCGGAGAAGGCGGCGGCGAGCTCGTCGGGGTCGAAGGTCCAGCCCGGGGGACGGAGCGGGACGAACCGGGGGGTGGCCCCGGCGAGGACGCAGTCGGGCCAGTAATTCTCGTAGAAGGGCTGCGAGAGGATCACCTCGTCGCCCGGGTTGATGAGCGCGAGCAGGGCGACGAGCATCGCCTCGGTGCTCCCGCAGGTGACGGTGACCTCGGCCTCGGGGTCGACCGCGAGGCCGAGGTGCCAGCCCGCATGCTCGGCGATCGCCGCCCGGAGGTCGGCCGCGCCCCAGGTGATGGCGTACTGGTTGATGTCGGCCTCGATCGCCCGGCAGGCGGCGGCCTTGACCTCGGCGGGGGCGGGGAAGTCGGGCATCCCCTGGGCCAGGTTCACCGCGCCGTACTTCCGGGCCTCGATCGACATGCCGCGGATCACGCTCTCGGTGAACCGCGACGCCTTGTCCGACAGCAGGGGCAATCTCATCGTCGTCAGGCCTCTCGCCTCTCGATCGCGCGGGCTCGGCCCGGCCGGTCGGACCATTGTGGCCGGACCGCCGCGAGGTCGGCAACTCCGGGGGGTACGGATGCCGAGGCGTGCTCCGTCCGCCCGTCGCATCCCGGGGAATCGTCGCCGCCGGAACCCGAGGCTCGCGGAGTCGGGGAATCGGGGGCGAGTCTCGCGGCCCGTGGACGATGAGAAGAGGGAGTTTTCTCGGACAGGGATGTGCCGGGCAGGCCGAGCGGGGGGCGAGTGCCCGCGACGCCGGCAGGCCCGGGGGAGGACACCGGACATGTCGGAACGACGCGCGGATCGCCGCCGGGCTGACCATCGGGCGTACCGGCCGACGCTCGACGGCACCTTGGAATCGAAGCTACTGATGTCGGTCACGCGGGTGAACCTGCCCCACCGTGACGGGATCCAGACCGCCTTCGGCGGCCAGGCCGTCGAGCTCACGACCCTGAAGGGCCAGTCCTTCTACGTCGTGGCGACGACCGGGACGGTCCGCGCCTACCGGATGACCGGGGGCCGGTTCGGCCTGATCCTCGACGGGACCGACGTTGACACCGAGGTCTCGATCAACCCTATCAACGACCCGAAGGCCAAGGGCTCGGCCCACCTCTATAACGGCCGGCTCTCGCACTACGACCGGCTGATCGACATCGGGTCGATCCGGGTGACCTCCGGGACGATCGGCAGCATCCTCGGCTACCGGACGGCGGTCCTCTCCGGCCCGCTCCTGGCCACGAGCACCAACCGGGTCGACCGGATCGCCTTCGACACGATCGCCCAGGGCGCCTCGATCAACGTCGGCGGCGACATCAACACGCTCGACGTCCTGAACAACCTGACGCTCTCGGGGCGGAACACCGGCATCATCGTCGGCCGCGACGTCAACTCGCTCACCGTCGGCGGGAACCTCGCGATCGGCGACAATGCGACCCTCTACATCAACCGGGACCTGGGCCTCACCCTCCAGCCGGCCAAGGGGACCGGCCCGACGGGCCAGGGGGCGACGATCGGCGGGGACCTGGTCCTCCGCAACGGCGGGAAGCTCACCGTCAACCGGACGCTCGACGCCCCGTTCGTCGTCAACGGCGCGACCTACGGCGCGAATCCGGGCTCGATCCGGTTCGGCGGGATCGCGAGCGGCTTCACCGCCGACCAGTTCATCCAGTCGCGCGGCGGCTTCCAGGCGTAGGACCGGGCCGGAGGCCGTTCGCGTCCCCGGACCCGGAGCCGTGGATGCTGGCCCGATCCCCCGCGTCGTTGCGGACGAAAGGACGGGGCCGGCATCCGCCCCGTCCTCGTCCCGCGCGGGTCGGGCCCGGCCTGGCCCTCCGACCTCGGGACGCCTGCCCCGATCAGAGGGCGTACAGGCGGGACGGCGAAGCCTGCTTCGACCCGGGAGACGGGGCGCCGATCTTGAGGGTGTTGGGCAGGGGGCCGGTCGTCGGCACGCCGTTGACGAGGACGGTGCCGATCACCGGCGGGGCGACGAACGTCGACGCCGTCCGGTCGTAGACGATCAGGGCGTCGGGCACGACCGCGCCGCTCGTGTTCCTCGCGCCGTTGATGTTGAGGTTCGCGTTGACGACCGCGACGTTGTCGTGGGCCGGGTCGCCCAGCGGGAGGGTGTTGGGCAGGGGGCCCGTCGTCGGCACCCCGCCCGGGCCGAGGATCGTGCCGATGATGATCGGCGCGACGAACAGCGCGTCGTTCTGGTCGTAGACGATCAGGGCGTCGTTGATGATCGCGCCGGCGGTATTCTTGGCGCCGTTGATGTTGACGTTGGCGTTGATGACCGGGGCGTTGACGTGGGTCGGGTCGCCGACCTGCACCGTGTTGGGCAGGGGGCCCGTCGTCGGCACCCCGTTGACCAGGACGGTGCCGTTGAGCTGCTGGGCCACGAAGGTCGATGTCGTCCCGTCGTAGACGATCAGGGGGTCAGTGATGAGGGCCCCGCTGGTGTCTTTAGCCCCGTTGATGTTCACGTTGGCGTTGACGATCGGCATGTTGTCGTGGGTCGGGTCGCCGACCCGGACCGTGTTCGGGAGCGTCCCCGTCGTCGGCACCCCGCCCGGGCCGAGGATGACGCCCTGGACCGGCGGGGCGACGAACGTCGCGGTCGTCCGGTCGTACAGGATGAGCGGATCGGTGACCAGGGCACCGCTCGTGTTCTTGGCGCCGTTGATGTTGGTGTTGGCGTTGACGATCGGGACGTTGTCGTGGGTCGGGTCGCCGAACCGGAGGGTGTTGGGGAGGATGCCCGTCGTCGGCACGCCGTCGACGAGGATCGTGCCCCGGACGGGCGGGGCGATGAACGTCGAGGTCGTCTTGTCGTAGACGATCAGGGCGTCGTTGACCAGGTTGCCGTTAGTATCCCTCGCCCCGTTGATGTTCGCGTTGGCGTTGACGATCGGGATGTTCTCGTGGCTCGGGTCGCCCAGCTGAACCGTGTTGGGCAGGGGGCCCGTCGTCGGCACCCCGCCCGGGCCGAGGATCGTGCCGATGACGAGCGGCGCGACGAAGGTCGAGGTCGTCTTGTCGTAGACGATCAGGGCGTCGTTGATGATCGCACCGGCGGTGTTCTTGGCGCCGTTGATGTTGACGTTGGCGTTGATGACCGGGGCGTTGACGTGGGTCGGGTCGCCGACCTGCACCGTGTTGGGCAGGGGCCCCGTCGTCGGCACCCCGTTGACCAGGACGGTCCCGGTCACCTGAGGAGCGATGTACGTCGACGTCAGCCGGTCGTAGACGATCAGGGGGTCGGTGATGAGGGCCCCGCCGGTATCCTTCGCCCCGTTGATGTTGACGTTCGCGTTGACGACCGGGAGGTTGTCGCGCGCGGGGGAGCCGACCTGCGCGGCGAGTGCCAGGGTGTTGGGGGCGGTGGAATACTTGACGAAGTCGGTCGCGACGCTCGCGTCCTGGATCGCGAAGTCGGCGCGGCCGTCGCCCGAGTAGTCGGCGGGGATCGGATCGATCCCGCTGGCATGGGCCCGGTCGCCGATCGCCGAGACGAGCGCGAGGGCGCCGGGGTTGGCGGCCGACTTGACGTAATAGATCGACGCGACCTTGTCGAAGATCGCGAAGTCGGCGCGGCCGCCCCCCGTGTAGTCGGCCGGGACCGGCACGATGCTGGAGACGTGCCCCGGGTCGCCGATCTGCGACGTGAGCGCCAGGGCCCCGGGATTGCTGGCGTAGTTGACGTAGTAGGTCGCGGTGGTCCGGTCGAAGACCCCGAAGTCGGTCCGGTTGGTCCCGCTGTAGTCCGCCGGGACGGGGTCGTTGCTGTTGGCGTGCGACGGGTCGCCGACGGGCGCGGCGATCGCGAGGCCGCCGGGGTCCGTCGCCGACTTGACGAAATAGGTGGCGACCGTCCGGTCGTAGATCGCGAAGTCGGCCCGGCCGTCCCCCGTGTAGTCGGCCGGGACCGGGACGATGCTGCTCGCGTGCGCGGGGTCGCCGATCTGACACGTGAGCGCCAGCACGCCCGGGTTGCTCGAAAATTTGACGAGGTAGGTGGAGGTCGTCCGGTCGAAGACGGCGAAGTCGGTCCGCCCGGTCCCGCTGTAGGCGGCCGGGACGGGGACGATGCTGTTCGAGTGGGCCGGGTCGCCCAGCTGCGCCGAGATCCCGACGACGGTCGGGTCCCTGGCGAGCTTGACGAAGAAGGTGCCCACCGTCGCGTCGTAGACGGCGAAGTCGACCTTGCCGTCGCCGTCGTAGTCGCCGGGCACGGGGATGATCGTGTGCCGGGGGTTGCCGACCTGGACGCGGATCGCGGTGCCGGGGTCGCTCGAATAGGCGACCGTGTAGGTGGCCGTGGACCGGTCGAACGCGACGAAGTCGGCGCGGCCGTCGCCGTTGAAGTCGTTGGCGACGGCGGAGAGCAGGAGGATCCCCTCCAGCCGCTCGACCGACGGCCGGGCCCGCGTGCGGTCGCCTCGGCGTGCACGCGGGCGAGGGGCGGGACGGTCGTCGGCTCGGGCGCGGTTCATGCGTGATGCCTCTCGATCGATGTCGACGGCGCGACGCCCGGCCGTCGCCGACCCGGGGGGGCGGGCGGCCTCAACACATGACAGTCTATCATGATCCGAGGCGGGAGGTGCGGCCGTCGGCCGGGCGGATCGCTCCGGGCCGGGTCGGGCCGAATCGGGGCGGGAGTCGCCCGGGCCGGGGCTCAGCTCGTGATCCCCTTGGTCAGGTGCATGAACGCGGTCTCGAGGTTGATCTCGTCCTCCTTGAACAGCGTCAGCTCGTAGCCCTGCTCGATCAGGCGGCTGGCGAGGAAGCTGTACTGGAGGACGCCCTCGTTCATCTTCACGACGAGCACCCCGTTCTTATCCTGGACGCTCTCGACCTCGGGCTGTGACTCGAGCAGGTTCGCGGCGTCGACCTGACGTCCCGTGACCGAAACATTCAGGACGATGTCGGTCCGGACCTGCTTCATCACGTCGGCGACCGAGCCGTTGACGTGGAGGATCCCCTGCTCGATGATCCCGATCTTGTTGCAGATGTCGGCCAGCTCCGGGAGGATGTGGCTGGAGACGAGGATCGTCTTGCCCATCGACCGGAGTTCCTTCAGCAGGGCCCGGATCTCGATCCGGGCGCGGGGGTCGAGGCCCGAGGCGGGCTCGTCCAGGAGCAGGACCTGGGGGTCGTGCAGCAGGACGCGGGCCAGTCCGAGCCGCTGGGTCATCCCGCGCGAGAGGCTAGTGACCAGGGCGTCGCGCTTGTAGGTCAGGTCGACGAGCTCGAGGACCTCCTCGCAGATCTTCTTCCGGGCCGCCCCCTTGATCCGGTAGGCGGCGGCGAAGAACTCGAGGTACTCGATCACCTTCATGTCGTCGTACACGCCGAAGAAGTCGGGCATGTAGCCGATGGCGCGGCGGATGTCCTTCGCCCCGGTGTAGATCGAGTAGCCGCAGACGGTGGCCTCGCCCCAGGTCGGGTTGAGCAGGGTGGCCAGGATCCGCATCGTCGTGGTCTTGCCCGCCCCGTTCGGGCCGATGAACCCGTAGACGTCGCCCTGCTGGAGCGTCAGGTTCAGGCGATTCAGGGCGTAGAGGTCGCCGTACATCTTGGTCAGGTCGTGGGTCTCGATCATCGGCGTGCGCCCCCTGTGCGTCCCGCGGGGGCCATCCCCCTGGGCGACGGCTTCGAACTCGGCTTCGGCTTCGGCGGGTTGAGCTTGCGGTCGACGGCCCCGACGACGGCCCCGACGACGATCAGGATCGCGATCAGGGAGACGACGAGCACCATCAGGGTGATCGCCACCGGGTCGCGGTTCTGGATCCCGTCCGAGAACGGTCCCATGCCCAGGGCCACCGCGCCGGCGATGGCGATCGCCACCGCGAACGGGTTGCCCTTCATCAGGGCGCGGATGTAGAGGTTGAGGAGCCAGAATGGGTTGAGCTGGAAGCCGTCCACCGAGGAACCCTCCGTCGAGTCGCCCGCCGGCCGTCGCGGCCGGGTCGGGTCGGGTCTTGGGCCGGGACGGCTCAGGGGCGACGGGCCGCCCCGCCCTTCTTCCCGGCCGCCTTGCGACGCTGCGCCCGGTCGTAGTAGCCGATCCCCGCCGCGATCGCGATGAGGAGGGCGAACCCGGCCGCGAGGGCGACCGCGACGGGGTCGCCCGCGGAGAGGTTGTCGAGGAATTGCCCGAAGGCCGAGCCGTAGGCCCTGGTCACCATCGGAGGGTCTCCGGGATCGAGGCGAGGGGGCGATCGTCGCGGGTCAGGTCCCGTCCGGCCGGTCCTCGCCGCGGGCGAGGTCGCAGCAGGCGACGAGGGCGGCGACGGCGGTCAGGACGATCAGGCCGAGGCCGAGCACGCCCCCGGGTGCCCACCGGCCGAGGTCGCCGAACGGGCCGGCGGGGGACTGGTGCGGGGCCGGGCCCGCGACGGGGGGTTCTTGCAGGGTCGCCATGTCACTTCTTCCCTTTCTTGGTGGCCTCGCGGTCGGGCAGGGGCAGGATCGCGCGGAGGATCGTGGTCCGATCCCCCCGGGGCGGGGCCGACGTCGCCCCGAGGTCGAGGTCGGTCGCGGGGGCGTCGATCGCGCCCATCAGGATCGGCCGGTCGAGCAGGAGCTGGCCGGTCAGGTCGAGGTCGTGCAGCGGCCGGCTGGGGATCGGCTCGAAGCCCGTGGTGTCGGAGTCGTGGAAGAGGATCGTCCCCATCAGCGCGGCCCGGTCGATCGGCGAGGTGCGCGGCTGGAACGGGTTCGCCCCCCGGCTGAATCCCTCGCGCAGCTCTTTCAGGTACGGCGAGAGGCTGCGGTCGGGCGTCAGCTCGACCCGGACCGGCACGTTCGGCTCGAGCGTCCCGAGCTTGGAATAGACCTGGGTGTTGAAGGCCAGGATCGCGTCCCGGATCGGGACGTCCAGCCGGTTGGTGACCGTCCCGGTCAGGCGGTCGATCCCGCTGGGGGCGAGGTCGGAGTCGACGACCGGCCCGCCCGAGGCGGGGCCGTTCCAGCGGGCGACGAACGCCTTGGTGCTCCAGATCGGGATCCGGACCCCCTCGACCCGCTCGGCCGAGCCGACCGGGCCGTAGCCGTAGCCGGCCGACCCGAACGCCATCGACCGGCCGCCGCCGCCCATCCCGCGGAGCCCCTGCTCGGGCGCGCCGAACCAGCTGATCCGGACCTGCGTCCCCGTCGCGGCGGGGTCGCCGGGCCGCAGGGGCCTGGGGGTGATCGCGACGTCGTAGTCGCGGTTCTGGGGGCTGAAGATGTTCACGAACGAGGCGCCCCGGACGGCCTTGGACCGGACGTCGACGTCCACCACGTCGACCTGGTTGACCCGTAGCTCGGTCCCCTTCGCCTTGTACGCGGCCCAGTACGCCACGCCGCTGACGACCAGGACGATCGCGGGGAAGGTGATCCAGGTGTACTCCATCCGCTTGACGACCTTGCGGAGGAAGAGATAGTCCCCCGGGCCGATCAGCAGGATGTAAAGGAAGATGAAGAAGGCGACCCAGCCGAACGGGATCAGCTTGACGCCGGGGAACTGCTCGAGCGACTCGCGGAGGACGCTCGACAGGTCGCCCTGCCCGAACTGGCGGAACCGGGCCGCGGCCTGGGTCGTCGTGTTCGAGGCGGAGGTCGGGCGGAGGTCGATCGCCTTGAGCCAGAAGAGGCCGCGGTCGGCCCAGGTGGCGAACGGCGCCGAGTCGACGTCGAGGGCGACGAGCGTCACCCGCCCGAACCCGTACGCCCCCCGGACGACGATCGGCGAGCTCGCCGTCGCGCAGAGGACCTTGCCGCCGCCCTCCTCGACGCCTTCGAGCTTGACCAGGGTCAGGGGCTTCTCCGCCGGCTGGAGCTGATTCGAGGCCCCGGCGAACGACTCGATGGTCCGGACGTCCTTGATCGGGATCGTCCCGGCGAGCCGCGCCGGCAGCATCGGCGCCAGCGGGCTCTCCTGGACCGCTTGCCAGTTCGCCCCGACGGCGACGACGGCGTGGCCGCCCTGCGCCACCCAATCGCGGAGGGCCTCGCCCTGGACGGACAGGGCAGTCATGAGGTCCTTGTCGTTGGTGTCGATCACGACCGCGTCGAGCGCGTCGTAGCCGATGGCCCGGCCCGGCAGGAGCGAGCCGTCGAGCCCGCCCAGGCGGAGGACCTCGACGACGCTCGCCGCCGACGTGGCGTTGGTCCCCGTCGTCGGCGACCGGGCCCCGTTGAGCCCCGGCAGGGTCGGCAGCAGCTCGATCCCCTGGGGCTTGCCCAGGCCGAGCACGGCGATGTCGTCGGCGAAGATCACCGCGGGCGTGTTGTTCGGGCGGATCGCGTCGATCCCGTACGACCCCTTCACCTTGCCGTCGCGGTCGAGGAACCGGACCGTCATGTCGCCCGAGGTCGACCCCGGCCGGACATAGGCGATGAACCGCTTCGACTCGCCGGCGCCGACCCGGATCGCCATCGAGGAGGCGGCCGGGGTGCCGGACTCGTCGTTGACGACGACCTGCATGATCCCGTCGAACGGCTCGACCCCCGCCCTGGCCGTGACCCAGACCGGGGTCCACGCGCCGACCTTGAACTTCTCGCCCAGGCCGACGCGGAGGTTCTCGACCTCGATCGGCCGGCCCGCCGGGGCCGCCGCGGCCGAGGCCGAGGCCGACAGCAGCGTGGCCAGGATCGCCGCCGAGCACCAGGATCGTCGAGGAAGCATGGGCGAGGTCTCGCTCTTCGGGTCGTGGCCGGCGTCGGGTGGCGGCAGGGCGGGCCGTCGGCCGCGGCCCGGGGGGACTGTGCCCGTCGGATCAGGGCTTCTCCGCCGGGTCGCAGGTGCAGGGGGTTCGGGAGCAGCCCGGGCAGCCTTCGCCGTACTTGGCCAGGACGGCGGCCTCGAGGTCGACCCCCCGGATGTTGGCCAGGGTCGCCAGCCAGGCCAGGACGTCGGCCATCTCCGACGCCAGCTCCTCCTGCGTGCCCGACCGCAGCGCCGTCGCCAGCTCGCCGAACTCCTCGGCCAGCCAGAGGAACGTCGCCGAGTCGCCCCGCGCCGCGTCCTTGGAACCGTAGAGGTCCCGGATCCGCCGCTGGAGAGAGCCGAGCGTGATCCCGCCCGCCGCCTGTTCGCCCATGAGAACTAAATCCTACAAGGTCGGCCGCCCCGCTGGCAAACCCCCAGTGCGACAATCGTCGGGGCGGTCCCGTAAGGCCCGGCCCGACGCGCGATCGGTCCCGGCCGCATGCCTGCCTGGCAGGAAGTCCCGGATCTCCACCCGGCGTGGTCGGCCGCCGCCGCGGTTCCGGTGCCGGGTAACCGGATCGATGCCCGGTCTCCGCTCGACCGCTGCCCGGCGCCCGGGCTGGCCGGGTTCGCGGTCGACCCGGCCGCGGTGCTCTCCTGCCGGTTCCCGAGCCTCAGGATTGACCAGGCCCGACGCCGCGGTCGAGCATGGCCGCGAGCTCCTCGACCCGCCTGGTCAGCCCGTCGATCCGGTCGAGCAGCTCCTTCTGATGTTTCTCGGCCGGACGCGGTTCTTTCGCCTCGATGACGAACGTGCCGCCGGGCAGGAGCGTGCAGTCCCGGACCTCGTCGAGCGACCGGAACCCCTGCCGGTGGGCGATCGTCAGCAGCTCGGACCGCGAGATCAGCTCGCCGGCCATCTCCGGCTCCTGGAGCCGGCCGTCCCGGACGAGGATCGTCGGCCTCCCCTGGAGGACCTGGTCGAGCCGCCTGTGGCCGAAGAGGAACCGGACCACCAGGTAGTTGAAGCCGCAGAGCGAGAACGCCCCGATCAGCCCGCCCCCGACCGAGTTGTCCTCGCCGATGATGGCGTTCTGCACGGTGTTCGCCAGGCAAAGGAGGACCACGAGGTCGAACGGGTTGAGCTGCGCCAGCTCGCGCTTGCCGAAGAGCCGGAGCAGCAGGACGAGGAACGCGTAGACGACGATCGGCCGGAGGATCTTCTCCAGGACCGACGGCCCGAGGCCGAACATCGAGGTCCAGAGGCCGTCGGCCCAGAGCAGGTCGGGCGTGATCGCGGGGTGCATGGCCGGATGTCCTGGGGGTCGGTCGTCGGGGTCGAGCGCGAAATCGGGCCGCCAGGCGTCGCGAAGGCGATCGGCCTACGGCCCGGGGCCTCGCCCCGCCCGGCCCGCTTCCGGCGAACTCAAGGGATCACGTTCGCGGTCGCAGAGGGCAGAAGTCGGGGCAAATCGAAGATGTCGAAGCCTCTGTGCTGTGCTGTGCTGTGCTGTGCTGTGCTGTGCTGTGCTGTGCTGTGCTGTGCTGTGCTGTGCTGTGCTGTGCTGTGCTGTGCTGTGCTGTGCTGTGCTGTGCTGTGCTGTGCT
>JAABUQ010001177.1_pt1 | contig 57996 bp, 75 predicted proteins | sample 5560001 | NCBI WGS metagenome assembly JAABUQ01 (sample SAMN10711888, study PRJNA513371) | rock metagenome | isolation source: Antarctica rocks | place: Antarctica: Victoria Land, Finger Mt nord | collected 2015-12-18
TGTCAGCCGTCACGGTCTCATTCATTTATATTCTGGAGCCTATTTTGGGAGCCATGATCGCGAATTTCTACCTTCATGAAATCTTGCCACTCTACGGCTATCTTGGTGGAGGTCTGGTCGTTATTGGCGCATTCATTCATACATTAGGGAGTGTGGAGCGTGTCGTTCACAGCGGTGAAACAGAGCAGACAGAAAAGAGGCAACCAGAAGCGATCATCTCTCTTGACCATGGATTTACAGAAATACAATTTTGGGAAGACGCTGCTGAACCACCGAGAGCTGCTCCTCTCTATGGACGGCTGCACGTGAAGAGAGAGGAGCCTGAAAAACGAGTGCATCATCGGAACAGAGCTGATACGTGTGTTGCGTATAAAGGAAGAAAGAGGAGAGAATAGACATTTCCAACTGAAAAGCGAAGTGATTCAGGCTTCGCGAAAGGTCTGGCAGGAGCAAAAAACTATTGCTCGCATCGCTTCCACAACAGCCAAAACGAGGCCATATCATCTCACAAGTAGGAGCATGGCTCGTGACATTGGGAACGTGGATGCAGCAGGTTAGCCCAGACACTGCGTAGCATGCCTGTAACGAGACAGGAGGAGTACTTGTATGTGTTCTCAACAATCAATGCCACCGTCACAGGATTCCCAAGGATTGCAGCTCGTCCCTCTGACATTTTCGCTTCCTCTGCCGTGCGTTGAGTGTCAGACCTTGACTCAAGAGGGAGTCATCGTCGCTGGACAATCCTACGAGCGAGGAGTGGAACTGATTCCTCTGTGTGATCGGCATAGGGAGCAGGCATGTTCGGAGACAGCAGAAGGAGGTGATACACAACCAGAGAAGTCTTCTTCTTGAGCGAAACAAAAACGGCACGGGAGGCAGACCTTGGATTGGAAGCCTGAGCCTGCCCCCGTTCCTTACACCATCCATTCTCAGGAGGTCCTTATGAGTATAGCATCTACTATGAGACGTGTGATATGCAGTGTAGTAGCACTCGCTGTTTTACTTGGCGGTCCAGGATTCGCACGTGAGCATACTCTGCCTATTGCACAAGCGCAAAGAAGTCATGCACAACAATTACACCTTCTCGCTGATAGTCCGAGTATTGTGTCTGGACACCATTAGCTTTACGCTCAGCATGCATCATACAAAAATGACGGCTTGCCTACCACAGATGGCTCTCTTGGCCTTCTCAAGGGATGAAACCTGGTGCTACACAACATCACCAGGTTTCATCCCTTTCCTTTGTGTGTTGAAGGATGGTGCAATGGTTGCCAGTACATGCTCTACCAGGCGCAGATCCCAGATCGCCTCGGACTGTTGACACAGACGTTCTGCCTCTTGCAAGTAGGTGATACCCCGTGCATAGTCCTGATCTGTCTCCTTGTGCTGATACAGTAACATGCTCCCATACTGATAGACAGCACGAGCGTGTTCCACAGGAAGTATGTATTCGTGAAAGAGGTTGAGTGCTTGTTGAAAGAAGGAATCGGCTTGTGCATGCTGCCCCTGAACGGCAAGGACTCGAGCAAGCAGTGCATAGGTCCGTGGAAGCAACCAACTCAAGGAAGACGTTTGTACAATACTCAGAGCACTTTGTAGATGGTCCCATGCATTGTTGGTATTTTGCCCAAGTGCAATTTCTCCTAGGAGGAGGAATCCTTCCGCCTTCACCTCTCCTTCGACTCCTTCCAACCAATGAGCATGCGCCACCAGCCGTTTGGCATGTTCAAGCTGATACCTCTTCCTCTGACTCGTATCGCTGGCACCTGCTTGAGTAGGAACACTTGCGAGCGAGAGATGTATTCCGGCTGCAGTGACGAGTGCAAGCGCGAGACATGGCCCGTTGCGTATGGCCCGGCTCAGTCGTAGGGCACGTGCGACACTCATTCGCGCTTCCGCAAGTATTCCTTGATCCCGAAAGATCGTGGCGAGGTACGAATACATGATACTCTTATAGAGAGGCTCACTCGCTTGTTCAGCGAAAACTAGTGCTTGTCTGAGAAAATCCTCTGCATCATCAAGCTTGCCAGTTCGCGCAGCTAAGTTTCCCAGGTTGCCGTATATCACGCTCATGAGTGGGATGTCGTTCACGCGCTCGGCGAGATCGAGGGCGCGTGTCAATACCGTCTGCGCTGCTGAGTGGTTGGCCTCCTTCAAGTAGACATCGCCGAGATCGCAACTGACGTTGGCTATTTCACGCACACGCTCATACTGTTCAAAGAGGGCAAGTGCAGCGGTCCAATGCTCGATAGCCTCTCTTGGTCGTCCTCGACTATTTGCAATCAGACCAAGAATGACGTAGGTACGTCCGATATCAACAGGATCACTAGCGAGCGTGCTTCGTATCGTTGACACACGCGACGATGATTTTTCCTGACGTCCTGGTGAGAGTGCTTGACGAAGTGCGGTGAGTGCTTCTTGTCCTGCAGTCTGTGCTTCATCATAGTGTCCCTCTCGCCAAAGCAGGTAACTTTGCTCAAAGCGTATCCTAGCATGGACGGTCCCTGTCTCTATGCCACGTTGTGACAGGAGTTGTTGTCCTTGTTGATAGGAGATCGCTGCCTGATCGTACTTTCCAATGTTATACCACGTTTGCCCAATCTCGCAGCAAAGGAGTGCTTGAAGTTGCACGCTCTCACGTGCATCCTGGTTTTCGTTTTGTTGCTGCTGGATAGAGAAGGCACGTTGATACAGCAAACGCGCCTCTTCATCAGCACCTCTGATTCGTGTACATTCACCCAAACGTTCGAGCAGGGAGGCGAGGTGAAGGTCGCTCACTGCTTCTCGACGTGGAAGTTGCTGTTCTCTCTGCTCGACAGCGATGCGTAGGTAGTGCTCTGCCTGTGTATACGCCGACAATCTGTAGGCGCGATCTGCCGCCATTTCAGCATAGAGCAGAATGTGCGCTGCATCTCCGCCACCTTCTACCAGATGATACGTAATCGTTTCAGCCTCTTCATAGTCTCGTCCCTGGTACATTTTTATGAGAAGTGTTGCAAGACGGCGATGCGTTCTCGCACGCCTCGCGGCGGAGATGCTGTTGTAAAGATGGTGGCTCACAAGCGGATGGGAAAACCGATACGTGGGAACGCTCCCGTCCTCCTCGATGAGTACCTTCGCTTGCACTGCCTCTTCTAACAAGGTGAACTGCATATCATCGCTGACAGAAAGAGATTCGTCTGACTCTAGTCGAGAGAGCAATGCAAAAGCGAACGATCCACCAAGCACAGATGCATTCTGGAGCATCTTCCGGCACTCTGAACTGAGGAGGTGCAAACGCGCATTGAGGGCCGCTTCAAGCGTTGTTGATGGCTCAAAAGAACGTGTGCGTGCGAGTTCTTCAGCGAAGAAGGCATTTCCAGCAGCCTGCGCTTGTATCTTCTGTATGGTGCTTTCCGTGATGTGGGGTATGGATGCGAGAAGGTCATGAATGTGTTCGTCGGACAGTGGACCAAGACGCAGCACAAGAACATGATTTTCTCTCTGTAGATGAGCAACAAGCGTGTGTAAAACGTGCGCGGAAGGTAGTGAGCGTTCATATTCACGATAGGTTCCAACAAGGACGAGTCTATCTGGAAGGTGACGAGCAAGAAAGCCAAGAAGTTCAATGCTGCTCTCATCAAGAGCATGTATATCATCGAGGACGAGAAGCAGAGGTACGATATTGCTTACCTCTGTTAGTAGCGCAAGCACAGCCTCCCACAGCCTGAGTGGTTGACCAGGCAGGAGAGCGTCAAGCGTTTGTTCAGAAGGATGTGGATCGTGTTCTGGCAGGAGAGCGAGGAGAGGGCTGAACAAAGAAGAATGTTTTCTTCGTGTGCTGAATTGCCACAGCTTACGCGCCAGAAGCTGGCGTAAGACCTGTGTCCATAGATAGTAGGCAACGCCTTGCTCTTGTTCATAGGCACGTACCCAAAGTACTGTCCATCCTCGGCTCTCAGCCTCAAGATGTACCTCTTCAGCAAGACGCGTTTTTCCAATACCGGCTTCTCCTTCAAGCAGAAGGCATCGTGGTATATGTGGCGCAGCAGTGGATTCCTCTACGCTTTGAAGCAGACGAAAGAGTGTAGAAAGTTCATCGGTTCTTCCTACAAATTGGCTCATGTGATAGTGCATGTCAGTCATAAAAGCTGCTCTCCCCCTACTTGCTGAAGATAGACTACTTTTTTAGTATCTTCAACATTTACACTCAAAAAGGAGAAAAGTCCTACTTATACATCTGGATCGTTCACAATGTTAGCCGGAAAAACGCTCTCAGTAAATCTGTCGTTGTAGACTGGAAGCACAACATACTGAGGTGAAAGAGCGTCTTTATCGAGAAGTGACTCACGAGCTGCAACAAAGAGAATAGTTCCTTGTTGTAGAAGGTCCTCTTGCAGGTAGATGATCACGTCACCACACATATGCTCACTATAATGGGCAGCCGGTCCATAGAGTGCTTCAAGTTTATAGTTCGTCATTTTTCTTCTAAAGAACGAGGCTCAATTCGCTCTCGCTTTTGTCAAAGAGCGTACAGAGTCTCGCGCGAAACAAGGGTGAAGGCGTTGTCAGTCCTCGTTCCCAACGGCTAATGTCCACATAACTTGTACCAACATGCTTTGCCAATTCTGCCTGCGACCATCCATGTGATTGACGTGCTTGGCTCAATGCTACGCGTGGAGTGATTTGTTGCGTATCTCTCTCTTCCATCGGTACAGTAATCCTTTCAATTTTTTATGCCTTTGTTCTCATACTTCTCCGATATCTCAGAGAAGGCATGTTTCGCATGAGGGGCTTAGGTGGTTTCTACTTAATATTGCAGAGGCGGTTCCGACTGAGGGTACTGAGACTGAGGCTGCTCGTAGTCAAAAGGATGATCCTGTTTTGGCATTGGACTCTCGTGCGTCTTTGATGGGTGTTGCAAAACTGGTGCTTGATAGCCCTGCTGATATTTCTGAGAAAGAAGCTTATACTCCTGATCGGTTAGATCAAAACCTAGAGGAGGATTCGCGCGGAGTGGCAGGTTGGGTGTTGGTGGTTGCCGATGTGGTTGATAATAGACTTTTGGCTCATGACGTTTTCCAAGCAGTGTACTCATAAAGCCGCTTCGGATGACCAGCAATATTAGGTAGATAAGAGCGATGGACAGGAACGGGGCAAAGGCGTTCCACCAGATTGTGAGTACCAGCAGCGCGGGAACAAGGACAAACATAAATTTCACGATCTTCTGATTGTTCATAGCTCCCGCTCCTTTCGATATGATTGTGATGAATGTCATCCCTTTTTATAGTATACCAGAATTTACGCTCAATGAAAGTAAGAAATCAAATTGTTCCTCGGTCATTATATCATCTTCATTACTTGTCTAGATTATCTTGCCTCGCGCTGTTCGTATAGCCTTGGACTATCATCTCTTAACTCACATCTCCTCGTCCCTATTAGGAATGAATGTCTGTCCTCCGATTCATTCTAGATGCTCTTTACTGATTTTAGCACCCTCGACAATAAGTAAAAGAAACGGTCATTTCTTTTACATTTCGCTTTTCCCTTTTTGAAGCATGCTCTACCTGTCTTTTATGGTAAATTTAGCCATCAGTAAATCAACGTACAAAAAATTGCTATATGAGATGAGTTATTTTACAATAGTGGTAACACATTGTCGAGAGAAGGAGCTACAGAATGATCATCGGGTATATTCGCGTGTCCAGAGACAAGCAGGCAACACTGTTACAAGAGGATGCCTTGAACAAAGCACAGTGTGAGCAAGTGTTCACGGATAAAATGAGTGGCAAGCGTTTCGACAGGCCACAATTCCTAGCAATGCTTGCTATGGCACGTTCGGGAGATATTATTGTTGTGTGGCGGCTGGATCGACTGGGCCGCTCATTAAAGCAACTCATTGAAACCGTGACACTCCTGAGAGATCGAGGTATAGAACTCCGAAGCATGAAAGAAAACATTGATACCACCACCCCTACAGGCAAGCTCATGTTTCATATCGTGGGAGCGATGGCAGAATTTGAACGAGACATTATCAGTGAGCGCACCTTGGCCGGCCTCGACGCTGCACGAGCGAGAGGTCGCAAAGGGGGAAGACCGAAAGCCGTTGAAAAAATGGATCCAAAAAAAGTAGCTCGTGCTAAGGAACTCTACGCACTCAAGCAGAATACCATCGTCGAGATTATGCAGATGACTGGATTTAAGAGCAAGCCCACTTTTTATAAGTATGTCGTGAATGACAGCCAGGATGCACCTGTAGTGAGTTAAGCGTATGCTATGCAACGCATCCATCTGCTCGGTACTTACAATCGTGACAGGACGGCAAAGTCACGATTGTAAGCGCATCATTGTTCTTTCTCGGCCTAGTCCTTGACGCACAACGGTATAAAGGGTCATTTGGAGCGTCACCCGGTCCGGGCCTAGCTGTTCCAATAGTATACACACGCTTCCTGTTATTCCCGTTGACAATGCTCATCGCTCAACACCCTGATCAGTTCTTCCCATTCCGGAGGGGTCGTAAAGCTCGTTTCCTCCTGGCTCGGATACACTTTGAGCAGCAGTGCCGGGCTATCCAGGTCGCCGGGATCGCTGGGGGGAGCGATCACATATGCCGGAAGGGCTGTTTGCTGAATCATATCTGCCATCAGTCTCGCGTAGGCTTCCAGACCAGCGGCGTCGCGTGCGTAGTCGCCGAAAATAAGCAGGGCCATGTCTTTCTGACAGTGCGTGCAGCAATGGACAGTGGTTGCCACCTGCCGTGGTGAGCGAAATGGCAGGGAATATTTTTGTTCGATCTGTCGATCTGCTTCTATGAGGCGGTCAAGTGTGGTGAGTGCTTGCATGTCGGCCTTCGTCAAGCGATTGCTACTTTTTTTTCTGGTTTTCTTCATGAGCACATTTTCCTTCCTAGTTGAAACACAGCACTATCGAGCAGGTCCTTGGCAAAAGTGATGTGGAACTTAATCTTGAGGCATTACTCCGCAAGTTTTCCGATCAGTGATGAGAGAGTAGTGTCTATCATTGTTGGCAAATAATACCATAAAGCATCATAAAGCACCATAACAACTCCATAATGCTACATAGAGGCACATAAAGAACGATAATAGTGTCATAAAGAGGCAGAAGGACGATTGCTTGCATGTGTGCTTGAGGAGCGACGTTGGCGACTGCTTTATCTTTCTTTTTCTCTATATAAATACAGTATGTCTATTTTCGTAGAAATATATGTTGTTGTCTAACATCTCCTCATCTCCATTGTGTTTCTCTTTTCACCTCGTCACGGTAAGAGTGAGTGTAACACCGGATATCTCGTTACAGAGGTTGCTTGGGCCAACGTTTGCAACACCCTATTTTAAGTGACACATGTACTTTCACTCATGATAGCGGCTATGGTAGGGCATTTCTTCTGGCAGTGGGTGTTTCTCACCAGTGCGGTCTGCAATAGCTTTCATGACGCGTAGAGTATTCTGTGCGTCGCCGACTGCCCGATGGTGCCCGCTTGTTTCAACTTCCAAGTCTGTACAGGCCCACTCGAGCGGTTGCCAGCGATAGTCGTTCTTGCCGTTGCTCCACTCACCATACCATCTTGCATGTAGCTGCATCGCACATCTCCATCGGTTTTTGTTGCTGACCGCTTCAGGTATAGATAAGTGAAAACGTTTCGCCGTTCGCAAAATCATCTCACGGTCAAAATCGGCACTCCAGGCATAGAGAGGAATATTCTTCGAGGTGAGGAGCTGCACAAGGTCCGGCCATATCTGTGCGAATGTTGGTGCTGTAGCGAGCAAAGCGTCAGTGATGCCGGAGACCTCAGTTGCCTCGGCAGGCATCTCGATATCTGGCTTACAGAGCGAGTGATACACCTGCGTTCCATCTTGGTCCACCACAGCGATCTCGACGATTTGGCAATCTCGATGCAAGAGCGTTCCGGTTGTTTCACTATCAATGATATAGAACGGGGTATGCTCTATAAAGAGGGTTTGTAGCTGTTGCTCGACTCGCTTTCTAGTGTCGAGCCAGCGATAATACAACCAGCATGAGATGCAAACACGATGCGTCACGCCATTGTGTACCACGTTATGCATACGATCTTGGGAATGCTTTTGTAGGCCACACGAAGGATCGTAGTCTCCACACCGCTTACAGGTATGTTTTTTAAGCAGAGCTGCGCGTGCTTTGACGAGTGCTGCTCGTTGTTTGTCCGTTGCCGGTCGATGTGACATATCGTTCTTTTTCCTCTTTCTCTGAGTGCTCAGACTACTCCGATGGCTCGATGCCATGTACGCTTTACTGGTTAGTAGAGCAGAGTGCTTGCCGTCCGTCTCCTTGGTCGCTCGTGTCACACACTTTTCTCGTAAACGTCGTTCTCGGAGCAATTGGTTTCGCAAGCAGGCTACCTCTCTTCAACGGAGGAAACTGCTTCCTCTAATAATTCCTCACGGTGCTGCCCTGGTTTCTTGCGCTGCAAGTCGGCGATCTGTAGTCCTTTAATACTAATCATACTGATGTGAGCTTTGCCCCCCTGAGTTTGGAACTGTTGATTAAGTGCTTCGAGAATCTTTTGTGCGTTGCGCCGGGCAATGCGCTTGCCATTGATGGCCCGCGAGACGCAATGCGTTGAAACATCAGACTCGCGTGCTAAGTCGGCCTGTGACCAGGAAAACATATCTAAATAATCAGCTAGCTTCATCGGCTTCATAAACGATTTACCCTCCTCTCGGACTGACACAAGTTTCACCATCATACCCTCTTTCGAGAGTATACGTCATATATGAACATTCTCTCTACTTAGGTCAACGGTCAGTCGTTGTTCGTGTCACTTCGTGCGAGGAAAGAGCTACCTTCAAGTGATATTGAGGGAATATTCGTACTCTGTTGCCATACTCTTTCCAAATTGTTTGTGATGGTCTAGGGTCTGACTATGGCATGTTACTGTCAGGTTTGTGAAACGCTAAGGAATGGTCGTGTAGCTTTCCAGGCGGTTCGAGAAAGAGCGATGCCGCTTTGTGACACACAAAAGTAGTTACATTTGAATACCAGGCTGACGAATGTGATGCACTTACGTTGTGACGTTGCACTAAGAGCAGGGGGCTTAGGTGGTTTTTACCTAACCGTTTCGCGCCTTTCGGCTTCGAGGTCGCAGAGCGGTTCGCTCTGATGTGACTACTGTCGGTTCGCCGGTTCGTGCCTCTTCTGCTTGCGCTTGTTGTGCCTCGCGGTAGCAAGTGCTGCAGAGCCAGACGAGTGTCGGATATTTCAGGCTGTGGCGACGAAAGTAGGCGGCGCGATCCAACGTCCAGATACGATATTCGCCGTCGTAGAGGCTTACTTGACGCATTCCCATCTCCAAGTACTTGTGCTTGCAGCGATGGCAAATATGCTTTGTCGCTTTCTGTTCAATGCGTTTCTTCTTTTGGTGTTGCACTAGAGATGCGGGCTGTCGCTTCTGCTTCTGGACCGGACTCTGTTTTTTCATGCTGTGCTCCTAGTCGATAGAAACGCCCCGATAGGGGTAGTACTACATATAGGTATCGCCAGCTGCACATAGTGGGCATTTAATGGGTAGAGCTAGTCGTTTCATTGGATATTCTCGTTAGATATTCTAACGTTTCTTTTAAAAGCAGGAGATCTTCCTCGTCTAACTCTTCGCCTGCTTCCAGCTTTTTTTCCAGATCATCTAAAAGTTTGGTTCCTCCTTCTGTTTCTGATCCATACGTAAGTACGAATTCTCGGTATGCTTTTTCAGCGGCTAGAAGTGCTGCTCTCTCAAGATTTGAAAACATCGTACGTATTCTCCTTGAATGATTTGGCCTTCAGACTATTCTTGCGCTTTCATTCCAAATTCTCTATAAAACGCTTGTAACGTCTCTATAAGATCGAAGTCTTCCTCGTGATACATGTCTCCTCTGACGTTGCCGAGCAGCTGCCCGAGACGTAACTCAGGATTGGCACACCACAGCGCATACAGCCGCTCGATTACTATTCGCTTTTGCTCGTCAGTCGATGCACGATGAGCACCTCTGTGTGGTATATCGTTCACGCGAAGTTCCTTTCTGTTAGCGTCGCCTCCCTTGCGCTCGCTCGATCTGGATCAAAAACCACTGCTCGACCTGCGGCCATTCATCTTCCAGAATCTCCTGGTAGCGGGGCTTTTCAAATGCTACTCGTAGGTCGTCGTGGATAGTCGCATATGGTTTTCCGCTCACTTCATGCAGGCGCTTCACATAACCACGTACCCGACTTTGGTGCTGTGAAGTAAGGGTCGCAGGTCCTAGCCGCTCCAGGATATCGGGGATGAGGTTAGTTACAGCTTCTCTGGCCTCAATACGCGTCTCTTGCTCCTCGATACGTATGTTCACCTCGCTGCGCCATGCTTGAGCGTGTACATCTGCCTGGTGCCGGTGCCAGATGGACATCAGTTCATGATAGCTCGCTCGCTCGTGATGTGTGGCCTCTGGGCCTGGTTCCTCTATAGGAACAATTGATAGACTCTCTGGTCGAGCTATTGTTGCTGAGGAATTGGCTTCTATCTGCTGCTGTTCTGTAGAGGCAGGAAGTACTCGTGGTCGTTGCCCTGCCCAAGTATACAAGGCATCTACGGCCTCGATCTGGTATTTCAATATCTCGTCCTGTAGCTCTGAACGAGTACGCTTGTGATCGATTCCGGTGAGCCAATATGCAAGTGAGCGCAAGGCTAAAACTTGTGAGTTCTGTGGACCACCACCTGTGTCTAAGTCAATCACTACATTTGAAACGAGATCACTTGCAATTGGAGCCGTTCTTTGAATACGTCGCACCTGTGCCTTCCGGTCAAGCTGCATGTTTTCACAGAGTGAGCGAATAGAGACGGCAGGCCGTCCATCTGGAAGCCTTATAACGACGAGCGGCTTGCCATAAAACATCAAGGTATTCACCTCTATCGGGATGATCTTCTCTGCACCTGACTGGTATTCTTCCTCATCTTCCATATATGAAACTCTTTCCTAACGGGGGGGCTATGATGGCCCCTCCCACTATACTCTTCATGCTCTTTTGCAACACAAGAGCTGCTATCATGATACCTTCTTTGAGCCATGCACTTTGCTCTTCCTCTCTATGCCAAGGATGCGTGACGACGACGGCTAGACCGCTTCCAGTTCGATATCAAAGCCCCGGTACGCACGTGAGTCTGCTCCAAACAGGTATATTCCAGCTGGGTCTGGTCCTTGCCCATCCTCAAGATAGGCATCCCATGATAGGTCTATCGACCGACTTTTGGCAACAAGTTCATGCGCTTGTGTACTTTCTAGCCAGCCTTGCTCTCCCAAGTAGAGGTAGAGGACCACGGTTGGCCGGACTTTGCGTGTCAGGCGTAAGCACTGACCAAGTGTGAGGAGTGTTGCAGGTGTATATCGTTCTGGCGTAGCACTTAGGCGCGTAGCACTAAGTTGTTGTGAGAACTTGTGCTCTTGCTGATAGGTGATTGCCTGAATCACTGCATCCTCAAATGTACCGCAATCACCAGTTCCGGTGTGCTGTGTTTTCCATTGATACCACGCACCGTACTCCGGCTTTTGATGAAGAATGTGGATAGGGATTGGTAATTGAGCGAATTGCTCCGTAAGCGTCGTTTCCAGAGTATTGTGATCGTTTTGACGTGCCATGTTCTATCCTCCTGTGGTAGAAGCAACAGTGTGTCTATCGTGGTAGTCGCTATGCGTGTCGCCGCCGATTTATTGGCATATGAGACACTACCCCTCTCCGGGGGCTTAGGTGATTTTTACTCTTTTGGGTTCGATAGTGGGTGCCTGATGTCGTAGAAGCGAGTCACGATAGTGCGCTGAATCTGAGCTTGTGCTTCAGTACTGAGCTTCTCGATATCCCGAAGCGCACCCATCACGGCAGCGACCAGAGCCTTCGTTGCTTCCACGTCGAGCAGTTCCGGGGAGCGTGCAAACCAAGCGCGTTGTCTTTCCAGTCCGCGAGCCTTTGCCCTGAATACGTCGAGATCGAGCTTCCCCTGGTCTTCCCCTGTCAGCTCTATCGCTTGCGCGACTTCAAGGATCGCTTGGTGATACTGTAAGATCACTTCAGCCTCCTGGCGTTGATCGCCGCTTGCGGCTGCCTGTTGTAGCGTTTGTTGTAAGTACTCGTGATAGCGACGTTCTCTTGCCGTGTCGTCTTCAACTGCTTGATGCTGTGCCTTTACTACTTTCTCATAGCGAATGCGCGTGAGCATGTTTTGCATCATGCCCGTTTCGCTCAGCACCTCCACCTTGCCATCCTTAATCGTGTAATAACCGGTACCAACCTGAAGGTCCTGGTGGACGTTGAAGCTGACCATAGCAATATTTCCTGCCTGGAAGTAGTGCTTGTACAACTCACCACTTGCGGTAAGTAAGTCGAAGAAGAAGCGAATGCTTTCGTCATCATAAAGCGTGCATAACGGTTGGTCTGCATCTCGATTTTCATTAAAAACATCTATATAGTTCGTATATGCCATAGTGTGTTTCCTTCTTTTGACTAGGTGAGCTTTTGTGATCTCTTCACTCATGCAACCCAGCATTCACTGTTTTCTCATCTTCATAAGCCGAGGCCATGACTCGGATAAAGTTCCACTGGCGACGTTTCCAGTTTCCGAAGTACATCGGTTGCCGAGGCTTTTTGTAGCGATCAATAGTAATCGTCTGCCCCTGCTTATTTTTAAAACGGTCACTACGCAGTTCACGCTTGTGCCGTTTGACGGGACTTGGAGCGAGAATAACGGTATCGTCTCCTGGCGGATTCATCCAATCAATGGCATCGAGTGGCGTGATCTCTTTGCCCTCTACCCAAGAATACTTTTCCTGCTTCAGTTCCTCGTATTCGTCTGGTGTGATAGTCATGGCACGTCTGGAGACATCCAGAACGGTGATCCGATGCTCAATCTTGATGTGCTTCTTTTTCTTTGGATTATCCTTGCGCTTCACACTACGCGTCTCTGTTACCACATGCTCTTTGACCTCAACCTCCTGAAAAAAACCGAGCACCAGGGCTTGTAGTAGCACGATCCAGCGTGGAACAAGTGTGAGCATCTCGGCACAGCGTTCACAGCGAGTTCCAGTTGCGGGTAGGCAATCATCAAATGGGCAATCCGTCCAAGCGTTGCGTTGCCAACGCTCACCAAGATCATCTGTTGGGTTGAATATGAAGGTCATGACGACCTCATCGCATGTTTCAGAGAGAACATCGAGTGCCCAACTTGCAGGTGTTTCTTCCACCCACTGATAGAACTGAGAACGTTCCGCAGGTACCCAGCTCGCGGAGATGTCGGCCAGATCGTCCTGAGACTTGCAGTCCCACAAGAAATAGCCCCCAATAGCACCGTAGGGCGTGAGGTAGGGTCGTTCAAAGGTGACCCACTGGTGATACGCCGGGGGCATTAGCCCTTCGAGTGTGGTCTGTTCTACACGTTTCTCCGATGTCTGGTACTGTGCGAGGAGCATATCGAGCATGACATTGACCGAGGGTGCGATCTCCCACCGATCCGCTTTTTCTAAAGCATAACGAAATTGCCGTCCAAAGAATGGGACAGACTCTGGCTGAATCATCGAGTGTACAACAATGGTGCGTGCGAAGTCATCTTCCTTATAAGTGCGGTAGTTGGCAAGCTTGTCGATCATTTGTCCCTCCTCGACCTCATCTCCTCATCAGTCATCTCGCTCCATTGCTTCGTTTCCTCGTTGTAAGCCACTGCAATGAGCTTTTCTTGCGGTCCCGTCAGAATATCCCCCGGATATCGTCGTCTTTGACGCTCAAGTTCGATTGCGCCAATATCTATCATAGCAAAATGACGCTCATATTCTTGAGGCTGTAACGTGGTTCCGAACACCGTCCCATCTACCAAGTGGATATGCAGCAATTCACCATATCCGCGAAACTCGTATGGTGGTGCTAATCGCTCTACTGTGATGGTGCGACCATCGACAGTGATTGTCCCACTTGCATAGGAACGTTGCACATCTGCCGTGATTTCGCAGCCATCAGCAAGGTACACCAGATTCATGGTCATCGTGTGCTTCCCCTTTCCTTTTACTCGTATTGCGAATAGTCGATAATTCCAGCGTCAGCGCGGCGTGCTCGTTCTTGCGTCCTTCGATGATAGGTGGTTAAGATGTCGCTCGTCTGTTTTGCTAAGGGCACAAGACGGTCCTGCTGGGCCGCCAACCAGTATGAGAACGAGAGGAGGCTAAAGGTATCCATGGTACTTGTATGATCGGTTGGGAAGAAGGTGATCACCTCCGCAGCTTGTGGATCGCTTACCCAAGAATCCAAATCACTCGCTGGTGTACTCATTCCTTTTTCTATCGCTTCTTGTGGAATGTGTATCCAGGCATAAGGCCGACTGGGCCAGCCCCACACGTCAGGAAGACGATTGGTAAGCTTGCGATAGTCCTCTAAGCAGAGCGATAGGTATGGCTCTTCTGCCTCTGGTCGTAAGTAGGATGCGTTAAGGTTATAGCGACATTGAAAACAATACGGTTTGGAGCATTCCGGGCAGGCGTCTTGCGTGGGACGCTGACAGATGGTGCAAGGATAATAGGTGTCGAGGTAGCTATGGCGATAGAAAATGTGTCCATGTGGAAGTTTTTGCGTTCGCTGTTGTTCCCAGTAGTCCAACGTTTCCAGCATCCAGGCACGTACTTGGTCGAGGTCTCCCACCGGAATTTCATCCAATTCAGCAAAGTAGTTGCCATCCACATAGATGCCCGACTGCTCAGCGCGAACATCAGTGAGCAGTAGTTCTCGAAACAACTGCCGAACGGTCGTAAAGTCTTGAGACATTATGCACTCCTTTTCCTAGCCATTCTTCTTCTCTACTGCATCTGCTTGTTTTACCCAATATCCGTATTGCACATCCAGTTGACGCTGGATAGCATTTAAGGTTGTGCTAAATGTTTGTGCGCTCTCTCTGTTAAAAAAATCACCACGGACAATACGTCCTTCTTCGGTAAACAGAGCATCTTTGTGTTTATGTTCCCGCACAGCAAATGTGTTGCCAATGAGGTGAACATAATAGCGATCAGGCAATGCATGGTCGATGATAATATTACGCAAGTTGAATAAGCGTTGTACCTGTGCTTGCATCTTTTCTGGCAGTGCTTCTTTGACCAGTGCAAGTACGCGCTGCGTGTCATCCTCAACAAGATGCACTATCTCTGCTGGTTTCATCGTTTGGTGTATCCAACGCTGTTCGGCGTGGTCAACGAAACTTTTTATAGAAATGGTAATCTGTTCTGTATCAGGGGTTGCCATGCTGTTTCCATCTCCTATTATAGGTTACTCGATATACATCTCTTCTGCTCGTGCCTCACGTTGATGGTGAGCATCAAGTTCGCTCAGCACCTCATCCAGCAGCGTTTCAAGGTGTCCGCGCACTCGATAGGATTCGCGCATTGCTTCGGTCCAGCTACCCCCTGGACCAGGGATCACAATGTCGTGCGTTTCAGTGCGACGGAGTGTGTTGATGTGTGCATACAACTGTCGAACGAGCAGCAGCATGACAAGCTCGTCTTCTTCCTGTCCACTTTCATGCAGCTCGACTGGAAGAGAGGCCACTTGCATCTGAGTCAGGCCATGCGCTACAGCCTCGACAAATGTGCTTGCTTCGCCCGACTGCTCCATCCACTGCCAAATGTAGTGACCATCAGGTCGTGGCGTGATCGTGAGCGCAAGCGGAAGCATGTGCCGAAGTATATGTGTTATCTGTCGTTCCAGTGAGTTTTGCTGGTTCATCGCATCACCTTTCCTGCTACGATAAGGACAACAGCATTTTTTCAAGAAGGTCTACAATTTTCGGGTTGCACCCGGTTTTGGACGTGAGAGCTTGAGCGGTGGATAGGTTTTGAGCAATTCGTCCAATAACAGCACAATCTCCTCTTGCTTTGTGATTTGCTCCATCGTAGCAGCATCCTTATGTGGTGTTGTGTGCGTTTTGTCACAATTTTGCAAGTAGATACGATCATGCCGGAGCTTGAGCATCAGCCGCTTACGTGTGTCTGCCAGCCAAGAACGCGCCTCGTCTTGGCTCATCTCGTTTTCAAATGGTGTACGGCGTTCCCCCCGCAACATCCTACCCATATTGGTCAGAAGCATCATGATATCCACTGTTAGCATATGATCGTCTTGCTCTAACTGTGCGATGCGTTTGATATGTGGAGAGCCATGCGCTTTTCGCCCATCTCCCCACATCATCCCTTCTATACTTTGGTCCTTCGATAAATTCGGTTGACTCATCGATACAAACGTAACTTTAGTTCCTCCTTTTGCGAACTTGTGACACTGGCCTGAACAGTGTAGATGCAATTGCATTCCAGGTTGTCGTATCCATCTGAGGTGTCTCGATACGGGCATTCTGCTTGCAAAGATTGTTATAGCAAGGCTCACACAAACCCATTACCGACTCCCACTGTTCTCTCTTACGGCACTTTGTACATTTCATCTTCTTGTTCTCACTTTCTGTATCAATCGTTACACTAAGCAAGTAAACTTCAACCGAATTTATCGAAGGACCTTTTATACGTCATGTCTACATATTTGACAATAAGGCCAGTATTGGCTGCTTCCAGACGCGCAACTGCTGCTGTATAATCCGCTTGGCTTGCTTGATCGCCTGCCAGCCAGGAGCGGAACGTTTCTTTTTGTTCGTATAGACGGTCCAATTCTCGGAGAGCTGCCGCTTGCTCTGGTGACGTCATTACTCCGCATCTCCTACATACCGTGATAGCAGCCCCACTTGCCCTTCTTCATCAACGCGCCAGACGTGCGTCATGTCGAGCGATCCTGAATCGATGACCACATCAATCGACCCATCAAAATGCTCATCCTGCACCCAGGCATCACGTTCCTGCCCAAACATCTCTCTTGCCATGTCTGTCGCGGCTTGGATCGCTTGCGTTTTATCCATACTGTTGCTCCTCCTTATGCTCTTCTTGCTCTAATTGGTCATAAAATTGCACACGTAGTGAGTAGCCACGCATCGCCGCTTGTGCATACTCTTCTTGCTCTAGTTTGTTCTTGTAGTGCTGCATGCAGCGTTTGAAGTCTGTTGGTCGGGTACTCGCCACGACGAAGCCTGGTGTGTACACTTCGAGTGGATGTCCAGTCCCATCCATCCGCAGTACGTCTTGCGTGTCTCTCGATTGTCGCTAGTAGGATGGAACGGTGAACTGCATTTCGACGATCCGCTCATCAGGTCCGTTCCCACCTTGTACACGGATTTCCAACGTTTCCCCAATGGAATGTTGAATAGTCAGAGTCATAATGCGGGTTCGTGGGAACACGTCGCGCAACCCAGCGGCCTCAATGATTTTTAGGAGTTGTCGAAACACCTGCGTTGTACCTTGTTTCATCATAGTGGTCATGCATCTCTGCCTTTCAGAAGGGGTGCTCATCAAGGTCCCCGAGTCCGTCGTCAATTGGAGGGCCAACAGGTGCTTCTCTGCTCGTGTCAGTGGCGGTAGGTGCCTTTGCTGGACGAACGTCTGTCACTGCATTCGCGAGTGCTTGCAGTACGTGATATTGTCCGCGAGCACGATCAAGACTGTTTTGATGTGGAGCTTCAGGCAGTGGATGCCCAATGCGTTCGCACAACTGAGCTAATGAGAGGTAATATTCTTTGTGATAGTAGCGTGTGCAATGACGTTGGATGTCGTCGCCGACCACCACAATTTCCGATAAGCAGAAGCGATCTGCAGCGTTTTTGAGTTGTTTAAGGTCCCATTCCTGACCGAACGAAAGGACATATTTTCCATGCAGTGCAGCACGGAGACGGTCCCATGTCTCATGAAGAGTGAGTGCATGTTCGAGATCAGCATTCTGAAGACCATTTATCTGGCTTACGTGTGGGGAAAGGGTACTCGTTGTTGGTTGAATGAAGATGTCTTCGAGGATGTCTCCTTTTGAATTGATGAGGGTGAAGCGTACAATCTCATCCTGTGGTTCCAGTCCCGTTGTGTCGATCTCAAGGAACACAAGATTCTCCATTGCAAGTATGCTTTGTGCCCAGGCAATTTCGCCGTCAGGTGGAAGTGCTGGTAATGCGTTGATTGCCACCTGGATCGGTTTTAGCTCGCTTTGTATATCATTCCAATAGAGCGCAATAGCAGAACGTCGCAGCTTGTGTCCTTGCAGGTCTGCGATGCTGTTGACATGATTTTGCTCCCGCTCAGCTGCAAGAACACCTTGTAGTTTTGCTAGTGTTTGTTCAATGCTCATTGGTGGTTGCTCGCTTTCTGTGTGCTACAATAGCACTGATAGTTACGGGGTATGGCGTGAGTTCAGATTTTGGAATGCCTGGCTGCGCCGTGCCCCTGGCTACGCAATACTTTCTTCTTTCTTTTCCTCTAGTCGCTCTTCGGTTGTTTCCTCGCCACCCGCCACAATCAAATCTCCTGGGGCAACGCCTAATGCTTTCGCGATCTTTTCTAACTCATTCAGATCGATAGTACTTGTTTTGTTGTTCCAGTAACGGTTGAGTAGCGGCGGCGTTACTCGTGCTTCAAGCTGTAAAAGAGATTGCCGCATCCCCTGTGCTTCTGCAACCTCTTTCACCCGCAATCTTGCCATACTAATCTCCTTTATGTGGTGATTGACGATCATAGAAGAAGAGTACCATATCTTTATGTTCTCGTCAATACGTATATGTTAAAATGTGTAAGAAACATATTGACATATTAACGATGTCGTGTTATTCTTTTGACGTAAGCATTATCGGAGTTCTCTGAGAAGACTGATGACTCTGAGTAAGAGGAGGGTATATGAGGGCAAGAGTCATGAAGAAACGTCCCTCGACGACTTCACAGATGCAGATATCTCCTGAGTCAACACGAGTAAAAGAGGTCATGCTGCAGGCTATAGAGGAGTACGTTCGCCTCACTGGAGAGCGCAAAGTCCATTATGAAGATGCGTATGTAGTGAACCTCGCCGAACATCGTGTCATATTTTATGGCACGAACGCTTTTGAAAAACCTGTTGCAGAGTACAGTGGTCCTCATGGGTACTGGCGTTGCTGGACAACGACAACGCTCAGGCTGAAAGGAGAACCATTTGTTGACCGCTATCGCACACAGGGAGCGGCACAAGGAGGAAAAGGCAGTTGAGTGAGCAAAAGTATTACCTCGCGTGGTCATCAATTGATGGTGCTGGTAGTGAGGAGATCGTTGGTGCTACCGATGAGCAAACAGCGATTGACCATGCGAACGCACAGCAAGCGGCGGCTGAAGCAAACGACAATCCTTGGCACTATACCTATAGAGTACGCGATAGTTCTTTCGACACGATTTATAACGCTCGTACTCACAAGTAACATTCATGCGTTCATGTAATGCCACCAAGGTAGAGTTCGGTCAGAGTCACGCCTGGAAAACTTGTCTCTGACCGACTCGCGCTGGTGCGATAGAAACCGCTCCATGTCTAGTATATCATGGGTCGGCTTCGCTTCGCGCACTAACAAAAGGAAGCGACTGTATGGCAACACCTATGCATCAGGGACATGAGGACCTGCAAGCACAGAGAGAGGTGCAGGCCGAGCCGCAACAGCTCGATTGTGCATGGTGCCTCGCTGAGCAAAACATTCCGGCAGGCAATGGGAGTCACGGCATCTGTCCAAGACATGAGGCCGCGTTCCTTCAGCACGCGCACAGAAGTCGTCAGGAGCGGAGGCGCACATCATGAGTGATGAGCCATCCTCCCATTTTAAAGGCTATCAGGGCTACCACTGCGACTGCAAGAAATGTCGATCATTAACCGATGAAGAGCGACAAGCAAAGCAAACGCGCATCCACGAGGCCCGGCAAAGAGGTGGCAAAACCCGCGCTGCCCAACCAAGTATGAGTGATGCTCGCTCAAAAGCATTTTGGACAACAATGGAGCGACACCCATTTTATGCGCGTAAGCACTTACGCCGGAGGATAAAGAGCCAGGATCGTGTGCGAATGTTACGAAAATCTATTGTATCACGCCCTGCTCGCTGCCGCCGCCCACTTCCCAAGCAACAGCGACCCTGGCTTTAGCTATTCCTACAAGAGGAGATCACTATGAAAACTACTAGGCATTATCCTGTCACCGAAGAGCCGGAAACAATGGACGAGGCGTATGAGCGGATCCGATTTGAAGCACTTCCAGAGACGATGCAGCGTTTGGTTGTGTTGCACTTGAGCGATCAGTACGACGCGGTGCCATCGTATGCCGAGCACCAGGCGCATAGATTTTTGACTGAGCAGGAATGAGACACCTGAGAAAGCGAGTGCGCCCATGTCTAACCTGCAGCAGCAGATGCGTCTTGGTGGAAAGTTCGCGATGTCGCGCTAGTGCCAGAGCATCAAGCCTACCAAGATGCTACCGGACGCATAAACGATGTCCGTGATTTTGGTACTCGTCGATTTTGCGATGTCCACCTGGATCAGCTTGATACCTACTTCAATTTTGAGTCTATCGAACTGCAGGTCATAGAAGAACCTTAAGTATAAATGGAACGAAAAAACACGCTAGTGCAGCTCCAAGAGACCTGTTGTGTAAGAGAGCGTTCCTCATCCTGGTCGAGTCCAGGAATGCTGGCTCCGATTGCACAACAGGTCTTTGGAACCTGCACTAGATATATGGAGACGAAAGCATGAGTCAGCATTCAGAAGAACCTCGTTTTACCGTAGCGGACATCACTGATGAACACAATGGATGGATTATCGCAGTCCATGATCCGCTTCCTGCTACGAACAACGAACGTGAAATTTACCTTATCGGGCATCGAGCGTGGGAGAACGACGAGGGACCGCAAATTGGTTTGACTGATAAGGAATGGGATAATCCTCGTATTCGTGGCACTGAATATCAGTATTCAGCGACGACGCCATGTCGTGTCGTTCGTCAATGGCATAAGCCACGCAAGGGGAAGAAATCGCATGGACCAGCACTCAAACACGAGTCATCGCCAGGAGAGGTCAGCTAGTGAAGAAAGATGAAGCCGACCAGCTTGTCGAGGAGTTGGCCCATGACGCGACCCTCAAGGTGCAAGCTGAGCGTATAGACACTTATGCACGGACCGATGGCAGCGGCTACCGCGTCAAAATTGTATGGCGAGTACGTATGACGCTTGTGAGGAACCGTGAGCAGTGGTGGTCAATCAAGCAAGCCTGGTCTAGTCAAGAGGTGGAAGAATTGAAGGCATCCAGGCTACGCACACACGGCAGCCGTCGCCGATCTCGTCGCCAAGGATCGTCTACCAATATTATCAAAAAGTAGTATACTCTGATATCTCCGATATATCAGAGGAAGGAATGCAAAAGAAATACATGGACACATCTACACCAGAAGTTCTCACTGAATGTCCCAATCCAGCATGCCGGACTGCAATCAATCAACATCGTTCATCCTCGTGGGATCGGATACAAACGACTTGTGGACGTGACGCCTGTCGTCAGTTCCTCTATCGCAAGAATAAAGCGGAGCGGTTGAATACAGAGCGTGAAGAGGTCAGAACTTACATTCGCCGATTTTGCACTGAGCAGCTTCCACTAGGGTTAGGCACAACTATCTTAGAGGTCACTGCATTGCTGATGCAGGATAAAGAACACGGTCATATCCAGGCCAAGAAGGTGATTGAGGCAATTGAGTTCAAGCAGTGTAAGCATGACAAGATTGCAACACTTGAAGAGAATGCGAAAGCTGCTAAACGTCGCGCTGAGAGGGCAGAAGCGTATAATCGACAGCTCGAAGAACTGTACCGACAGCGTATTCGAGACCTAGAGGAAACGGTAAACATAAGTCAGAATGTCGAAAACCTGATACATGGCATTGCTCAACGGCAGCTTGAAAGGCAACAAGAAGAATGAGCGTGACCTGCTCACCTTTGTTATGTATTGGAGGGCATTTCCTAACTCAGAAGCCCTCCCACGTATGAGCTAAAACGCGTTTTGGGGAGCGAATGAGATCAGATCGTCCGGCTCGCTGGGCAGCCAAAGCGACGATGATGGTAGCCGTGTAGGTGAGGGCGACCTGCCGAACCAAGGTGGACCAGCCAAAGAGAGGAGGACGTTGGAGGTGAAAGAACAGGAAGACCCGGCCAAAGAAGCGTTCAATGCCACTGCGTTTGCCTAACTCCTCTTTGGTCCAGGTGGGAGGCAAACAGGAGCGATTTTTCTGTCGCTTGGGATTCCAGGGAATGACCGCAACCGCACCCAGGGTCGCATGAATCCAGGCAATGAGGCGTAATCCCCAATAGGCAGCATCCAAACGGATAAAGCGCGGGTGGATCTGATAGAGACGCACAGCCCATGTCAACAGAGGACGCGCGAAGGGAGCATCATGAGCGTTAGCGGGAGAGAGCAGAAAAAAGAGTGGCAAACCGGAGCCACGACAGATCAGGGTATGGACCCGATAGCCGCGTAAGAGCGGACGGGGATGTTGAGCAGGCGCATGACCAAAGGCCGCATCAGGGTCGGCCCGCCGCCAAGCCAGAATCGGAGCACTATCGATAATCAGGTCGCGAGCGCCAATGAGCCGACAGCGGATGGCAGTCAAGACACTGAGGATGAAGAGCGCTTCCGGCAACGGGGCCCCTGTGCATTTCCCGCGCTTACATTGCTGAGAGGGGCAAGGAATGCGGGGGTAGCTATCTTTCCCCAGAGGCAAGCCACACGCCAGGGCTAAAGCAGGCCAGTCGCGTAACCAATCGCGCATATCCTGATAGGAGAGTCGCCACAGCGTGCGCAAAAGCGCGATGAGCAGCAAAGACTCCTCGCTGTACGTTCGAGGCGCGCCACCTGGGCCTGCTGGCAAAGGAGGAGGGCATCGGTGATGGGCCAGGCGCACCGCCAGACGACACAATGTGAGCAAATGCAACGTGGTGACCAGAGTAAGGGCATCAATGTGGAGGGCCAGGCCGAGTTTGGCTTGCGCCCGATGATATGCTGGGGGAGGCACAGGTGCCTGTTCGTTGACGGTTGTAGGCATCATAAGCTGATCTCCTTCACGAGGGAGGCGAGACCCACTCTCTTTCAAGAGAAAGAAGGGCTTTGCCGTGATTCATGGGTTTTTGGGAAGAGTAAGTGCGCCTGTCTGCTTCTCGATCGGAAGTTGTACTTCGGTAACGTATTGGTTTGGCTCCATATGCTCCCCACGGCGCAGGCGAACCAGACGAGGTGAGCCAGTAGGTTGATACCCATTGTCTTGCATCCAGCGGTACAGGGCGACGTATGCCTGACCGAGAAAAAGATCATCTCCAGTGTGAATGGTGCTGACTATCAATCCGCCTGGTAAAGTTCGGATGGTGATCTGTTCATTGCCCTGCAGAGCAGTGGGTAATGGAATGGCTGCTTCCGCATCAATAGAGAAGCCATCATCATGCTGTTCATATCTGGAGTGCAACAGCAGCAGAACTGGTTGTCCAGGCTGTACGCGCTGCTGCTCCAGATAGGTGGCGATTTTTCCATATAACTGTCCGAAACTCTCATCGAGTGGGACGATTTCACGGCAAGAGGCGACGAGCAAGGCATCAACCTGTTTCAAGATCACTTCGTATGCTGGCATTTTTCCCTCCTGTTCGATCTGACGAAGCCGGGCAGCTATGCGCGTGAGGCGAGCCTGTTCCGCATCGATCATCTGTTGCGTTTGCGCTTGTTTGAGCATCAACATCCCCCGCAATTGTTCAAGAGGGAGTTCTTCCTCAAGAATCTGGGCAATCCGTTCCAGGGAAAATCCCAGGTCCTTGAGGGCTAAGATTCGATTCAAACGCGGAAGTTGATCGAGCGAGTAGTAGCGATAGCTGGTGTCTGGATCGATCACCATTGGTTTGAGCAAGCTCGACTTCTCGTAGTGACGAAGGGTCGCCAGAGAAACCTGAGCAACCCGAGCGAATTCGCCAATTTTGAGTACGCTTCGTTCTCTCATGTCTTGTCCCTTCAGAAAAGCTCTCACACAAAGCCCGGTATCCATCTTTTACGCTGGTTTCCGTCCACTCACCACAAAACCTCCTACTCTCGCGAAAAAGTACTGTTCGTGTTCTGCCTGCTCCAGCGCTTTCCAGAAGCGGGTCAGTTCTTCCTCTGAGACGGTGCCTGCGGCCTGGGCACGTTGCAACATGCCACGAAAAGCCATCTGAAAAAAGGCGTAGTCGAGGGGCATCAGTCGTCCCTCAACCCAGATATTGCTCAGCCCTGCCTGCTGGAAGAGTCTTGGCATCTGCCGTCCCATCCATCCCTGTACCATCTGGTCACACGCCGCGTGAATCACCTTGCGGGCCAGAGCACGGTCGGGAATGTCGATGGCGATCAGATCCATGTCGCCATCGGCAACGACAACCCGCGCGCCTGGCCGTACGACCCGCACCATTTCGGCCACCGCCAGTTTCGGTTCGCGCAAGTGCCCTAAGACGCGTGATGCCTGGCATCCATCAAAGCTCGCGTCAGCGAAAGGCAATTGTGTGGCATCGGCGAGCACATATTTTACGGGAAGCTGCGCCTGGGTCGCACGGGCGCGAGCCTGCTGCAACATTGTTTCGCTGCTGTCGATGCCGATCACTCGACCATGTGGGCCAACAGCTTGCGCCAGGTCCAGGGCGTCCTGGCCAGTGCCACAGCCGACATCCAGGATCGTTGCACCGACCTTTAGAGCGAGTTGCTCCATGATCGCTTGCTTGTAGCTCTGCGCGGTCGGCTGCGCGTGCGATGTATCCATGAATTGCACGAAGGAGGTGGGATTCGTGGTGTGATCAACCGAGTGAAACTGCGTGACATCATCAGCAGGCTTCTTCATTGTTTGTCCTTTCTTGCCTCATCAAAAAACCTTTAGAGAGAGCTTACACTCTCATGTAAGGTGAGAGTCAAGAGAAAAACATGCCTTTCTCAGAAAAGCAAAGGAATGGAGCGCACGATTGGTTGCGAGAAGTAGGGGCAGACACACTGACTGTGTCCAAGAACCTTTTATGTAGCAAATCACATCTTTAGCACTTATTTGAAAGGTCTTGGGACTCTACTTCGGTTTGGGTCAGCTTATCCTACTCTGGCAAGTTAGGAAATGCCCTCGTATTGCACTAGGTCGGTGAATGTGAGAGGAGTCCCACCGTTACATTTGCTGGCCTGGTTCATCTTCACGATCCTTCTCCCTTTTCTTCCTCTTTGATACACTTCTTAGATAGCTACTCAGAGTTATCGGATACATCTGAGTTATCAGAGTTTTCTTGTGTTCGTATTTCGCCTAATACATCACGGAGTACTTCTCGCGGCATCAGTGTTATGCGAGATCGCGTGTTATATTCTTTGTAGCCAGGCACACTTGTAACGCAAACGACAGCATGACAGAATGTACAGCAGCTCCAGTATGTAACCTTCATTTGTCGTTACAGTGGACGTGGACCAGATTCGTCGTAACACGTAATCGGAAAGCACACAATCGGGGCTTAGGTGGTTTTTACTTCTTGCCGCTAGTAGCAAGTTGTGCATTCATCAGAGGGGTTGCACATCCTTTAGTCCAGTATGGCAACATTTTGAAGGCATTCATGGTATGATAGAGAAAAATTGCTCAGAGGTGTGTGAGCAGACCGATTGCTCGGATATCTCAGAGTACAACGATGAAAAGGAGGCACTATGCCGAAGTTTATTGGGACAACTATGCAGAAGGGAGGTGTTGGAAAGACGTTAGTCGCCAAAGAGGTTGCGGCAGCACTCGCTGAAAAGGGCGAAAAAGTGCTGTTTGCTGATCTCGATCCAGCGGGACATGGGACAAAAGGATTATGTTGGAGTGTCGAGCTGGAGATACAAACCCGACGTGAGCAAGGGTTATCTATTTCCCGCGAACTAGAGCACTTGCACTCTCTTGAGCAAGAGGAAATCGCGCTTGCCGTAAAAGAGGAGCGGGACCCGGAGCTGCAAGAGCTATACACTCTCGATGGCCCCAACCTCTTTCAAGCATTGATCCCCGAAGCATTTCCCCCGAAGAAAGGCAAACCTCGGCCTGCGATTACTGTCCAGCAACTTATTCGTGTTTTACCTGGTGAAAAGTTTCACTTGCTTCCCGCGCACGAAGAAATGACTGCGCTTCAGCAATGGCTTTCTAATGCATCCAATCGCGTCGAACGGCTGTGGAACTTTCTGAGCCAAATAGACGATGACTATATCGTTGTGCTCGACTCACCCCCCGATCTTGGCCCGATTACAGACAGCGTGCTCTACGTCTCGCGTGCCAGCGACAACCATAATAGTGCTCGACCTGGAAGTGCTGGAATTATTGTGCCGATGGAGGCCGATGATGAAAGCCTCAATGCGCTCGATCAACTATGGGCGCAGATCGAGACATTGGAACGGGTGACGAAGACTCACATTGATATTTTGACCGTGGTGGTCAATAAGTATGAAGATGGCACGCTTGGTAGCGAAATCTTGCGTGATCTGCGTGCCAATCTGCCGCAGGAGATTGTCGCTCCATTCGAGATCCGAAAACGGAATGTAGCGAGAAAAGCCTATCGCGCGGGCCAGTCGATCTACACCTATTGGCCGACCGATCATCGAGAGAAGCATTTGCAAAAGGATGTGCTCGATTTGCGAAACTGGTTCGGTCTGCTCGCTGATCTAGTACTTGCTCGCCTGAAAGTGCTCGCTGAAACGAAGAATGAGCAGGTGCAAGCTTGACAACAGATAAGCGGTTCACCCGGCTGAGCAAGCGCTTCGATACGCCAGGTACATCGTCGAAAGAGCGAATACCATCATCACCTGAACGGAGCAACAATAAACCGGATCGCGCTCGACAGAGCTTGCACTTTGCAAATCAATCCATCAAGGACCTTGACGATGCATATCGGCTGGCTGAGCATAACGTGTTTCCAAGAAAGTTGAACAAGGCCAACTTTATTGAAGCTTTGATTTCGGTTGGTATTCGACACGCTGATGAAGTTGTGTCGTTGGCCTTAGAGCAGCAGTCAAAAGAAGAAGGGGAATAAAGCTATCGGAGTGCTCAGATGTAACCGATATATCTGAGCACTCCGATAGCTTTATTTTTATGTTTGCATGGATCCATAGAGTGTAAGATGCTTCAAACCCTTAACTTATGTATTTTGTACTCTTTTCCACCTGTGCTATAACATTGCCAGCAGTCAAAAGAAGTATGTTACAATAAAATAGATTAACGTATCCCTAGTAATGAATAACTTCTAAGTGGATGAAGAAGTAATCGGAGAGCAGGATCATCATATTGGTCATACATCTTTTAGAGAAAGACAGAAGGCATGATAAAGGAAGATTATAATGGGCTTATCTACTACTCTTACAGCCTATTTGAGCCATTTTCACAACAGGTATCAAATGTTGTGTCTACTCGACTGGGTGGAGTAAGTCAGGGATATTCGCACTCTCTCAATCTTTCTTTCAGTAAAATGGTTGGCGATGATGAGGAAGCGGTCATTACCAATCGCTCTCGCTTCTACGGTGTTTTGAATATTCAACCAGAGCAAGTCGCACAGGGTGAACTAGTACATGAGTCCAATGTAGCTGTTGTCACCGAGCAGACTCCTCGTGGTACATTCGAGAAGCTGGCACGTACTGATGGACTTGTAACGAACGTTCCAAATATAGGTCTGTTCATTCCAGTCGCCGATTGTGCCGCCATATCATTTTTTGATCCGAAGCAGCAAGTTATCGCAATGATCCATTCTGGATGGAGGGGGACAGTAAAAGGGATCATCCAGGAGACAGTAAAGAAGATGATCCAGTTCGGAAGCAGTCCTGCCGATATTCTAGTTGGCATCAGTCCCATCCTGGAAAAGTGTAGCTATCAGGTCAAACAAGACTTGGTGGACACGTTAATGACAGCGTTTCCTACACAAGCGCACAACTTCTTTATGCAGCAACCTGACGATACCTATCTTTTTGACTTTCTTGCATTACTCATGTGGCAATTGCGAGAGAGTGGAGTTCAGGACAACCACATTGAAGAGTCGGGTATGTGTACTGCATGCCGCACTGATGAATTCTACTCTCATCGAGCGGAACATGGAAAAACAGGGCGTTTCGCTGGTCTTATTATGCTTAAAGAGTAAGTTTTACCTGCGTTTCATGCACAGCTTGAACGTGTGCCTCAAGCTGTGCTGCTTCCTCATTGCGTCCCATCTTTCGCAGAAGTCCAGCGTAGCACTTTTCTGTTGAAATCACCTTTGGATTATTTTTCCCCATCATCTTTTCGCGGATACCGAGCGCACGTTGATACAACTTCTCTGCCTCATCGTAGCATTCCTGGGCTTCATGCAAAAAAGCTAGATGCGTGAGGCTAATAGCTATTTGCGGATGGTCTGGCCCAAGAAGAGTCATTCGAATATCTAATGAACGCTCAAGTAGCTGCTTCGCTTCCTCGTATCGTTCCTGCATTTTCTGGTCAATGTACAACCAAGCGAGATTCTGTAGACTTCTCGCGGTGTCCAGATGAACTGGACCAAGAGATGTCTCGCGGATAGCCTGTACCTGCAGGAGCAACTGTTCTGCTTCTGTGTACTTGTTTTCAGATGCGTAAAGGAGTGCCAGGTTGCTCAAGCAATGTGCAGTTTTTGGATGGTCCATGCCGATAGCCCGATCAAAAATGGATAGGGCAAGATTGAACAGCTTTTCCGCCTCGTCAGCTTTGACTTCCCAGAGGTAGTAGAGAAAGGCCAGGCTGTTTAGGCTCAACGCGATGTCAAGGTGATCTGGTGGCAATACCTGCTCACGGATTACCAACACTCGCAAATGCAACGTCTCGCATTCCGTATACTGCCCTAAATCGAAATACAACCTTGCTAAATTGTAAAGTACTTGAGCAGTCTCTGTGTGATAGAGTCCAAATGTATGTTCACAAATAGCTAATGCTCGTTGATAAAGTACTTCAGCCTCTGCATACCTGGCTTGTTCTCGTAAATAGTAGGCAACTTGGTTCAAGAGTTGGGCCGCCTCTACAAAGGTAAAGTTCCATTGTTCGATGAGTACTACGCAGGCTTGTGCCTGTATAAGCAACCTTTGACATGTATTCCAGGCTGTAATCTCGATTCTGAGTGGAAAGACATGGTGGAGGGCACGCACAACACGCTCTGCCCACAGACGTTGTGTGTTCTCGTCCATTGTCTCTTTAAGCATGACTTGAACTAACCGATGAAGGCTAAGCATTCTCGTTTCAACATTGCGACGTATCAGCGAGTATTTCCACAGCGCACCGACCGCCTGATTGAGTGCTAGCGCATCTGGTGCAGAATCTGCGAGATAGGGACCAAGCTCTGCTGCTCCCCCTACAATCAATTCCTCCGGTATGGCGTCTGGATCTAGGAACGCGCACACACGTAATAAGTCTGCTGCTGTTGGGTGCAAGCGTTCGACTTCAGCAAAGGAGATCGACCAGGTGGTAGCTACTGATTCCGGGTGGTCATCAACGATCCCCCCACGAAGTGATAGAAGAGCAAGACTGCGCGTTTGGTAGAAGTACCGATAGTCAGCAAGACTACAAGCGCATTCATCCATGTATGCTCCCGCCTGATCAAGTGCTAATGGAAGTCCGCCAAGTTCCCGTACCAGCTCCATCGCCATATCGCGCTCATCGATGGATACCTCATCTAACGTTCCATCAGGCGTGACTCGGCCAGTTCTACGAAGCAAGAAGAGTGCTCCGATAGTGGGGTTCATTTCTTCTACTTCCAAGCGGTAGGCAAGCCTTCCTGTGGTTTGCGCACGTGTAGTGAGCAAGATATGACCTCGGTACCCGGTCGGAATGTATCCCTGTGCAAGTCGCAAATCATCTGCATTATCAAAGATAAGCAACCATGAGCGCTGCTCTCGAAACCACCGTACTATTGCCGCCATTGTAACAGCTTGATCCTGCACATTTTTCTCTGGCAGATCAAGGACGGAAGCTAAAGATAGCATGTCAGATAATAGACTTTCCTGAGTATCAGCCTTAACCCACATTACTGCCGCGTATTCATCCCTATAGCGGTATGCGTATTCGAGGACTGTTTGTGTCTTTCCAATACCTCCAAGACCACAGAGTGCATAAAGTTGTTGAGCGACGGCAACAGCGTTATGCTTGCGAAGTGCTTTATGAATTTGCTCTAATTCTTCTTCGCGCCCAGTAAAGAAAGGATTGCGCTGATATGGAACATTCCAAATTTCAATCTTTTTAAGCAGATCTTCCGATTTGACGCCCAAACGAACTGCAAGTAATTCAAGCTTATTAGGCGGGATAGGTGCATCTTCATCAAGGATACGCCAAAAAGTGCGCTCTGGAATGTCTACGTCTCTTGCAACGGCTGCGACTTTGTGTGTACCAAGACATGCCTGAACATTATTGTGATGCTTACGCTTTTCCACTTGCTTTGACATTCATCAGCTCCTCAATGCTCGGTTTAAAGTTGAACAGAAACAGTTAATAATCCCAATTTCACGCCGAACTTTAGATGAACAGGAAAACTGGCAGACTTTGGCAGGATTCTTGCATGTTTTTGGAGTTTACGCACTACGCTTGATGAACTACACTTTTACGGAGTACATTTATAAACGAGATAATCGGGTGCGTTCCGACCTCCATAAGCGAATTGTAAGCGATTAACTCACCCGTTTCTCTTTTCCCTTGGTCTTTGCTGTTTTTTGCCACTTTGCTAAGCCTCTCTTATATGGCTGAAGAAGGAACGATTTAGATTTTGCAACATCCAGAACGAACGTAAGACGTTTCCTCTTTGGAGGCTCCCACAAGTCCATTCCTAAATGCAGAGACATAAAAGTACCTTCAAAGTTGCTCGATGCCGCGTAGAGCTTGCTAATAGTAATTCCTTCTTGTCCGAGACGATCTAGGTCTTGTCGGATACCACGTAGGAGCATTGCCATATAGGCTGAACGTAGATCGTCGCTAGCGTCTGGATCTGTTCCAATTGCACCGATAAAGCATTCGCACGGTTCGCCAGAAATAAATGGTGTGATATGATCCTCGGTAATCTGCCAACCACGAATCTTTTGGTGTAGATAGTCTACGATGACCTGATGCTCTAACGGCTGAATGTAAAAGTAGGCGACTATTTTACCATCGCTCTTGCGTTTCATCACATAATTGCCGCGCGGCTCTTTGTTCAGCCAGTTGCGGCGACGCTCCGCACCAATCGAACGTTTCTTAAAGAGTTGAGCTGCAAGATCGTCGATTCCTTCCATGTCTTCAGGCTGTGCCAGGCTGAAAACTGCATCTAAGCTCTCAGATGCCTTTACACCAAAAAAGCTCAACTCTGATTCGCGTAGAGCCTCTACTTCTTCGACCTTGTAAAACTTATATTTGCGTGTGTCTGGACCATACCTACCAAGCTTACCTGCCTTCCAGTAAATGGTCAGCATACCAGAACTCACACCCAACCTTTCGGCAGCATCGGCTGAGGTCATATACCCGTTCGGCGGTTGCTTGCGTGCCATGCAATTGACCTCTCTCGTCATCTTTTTCTAACTATACAGCAATTTACTATTTTATACAATTCGCATAATCACAATAATTGAAATGCTTTTCTATTTACCTATAAGGACGAAGGAAGCTTTGACCTATCATATAAATTGGTTTTGTTGTTTTACTTGGAATTATTGGAATTTGATACCAAAAACCCTTGACTTCAAGTATGGCAACAAGGTACACTCTAATCAGTTGCCGTACTTGGAATTATTGGATTTATTGTGAATGTACATTTAGTGCGTGAAAATCAAAGAGTGAGGTAGGTATGATGACTGAGCAGGAGGCCCGCGCCGCTATGAAACAGCATAGGTGGAGCTACCTCTGCAGAACACGGCGAAATGGCCTCAACTACGTGTATGCACAGCGGAAAGTCGAAGGGAAGAAGCGAGAAAAATACATCTGTGCCTATTCCGCTCTCGACAAGCTGGACATCGAGCAGCTTATGGCAAAGTTAACGAGTATCGTAGCGCATTCCGTAGAGGAGTTATTGTAAGCTTTTTTCTTGGAAAGAGAAGGTTAGCCCTATATGAATATCGTCCCATATTCATTCAACAACGTCACAACACTTCCTCAGTCACCACAACAGGGAAGAGTGCTCACAGGCCAAGTCCAAGGTGTCTACATCATGCTCTCTACCGACTATCAGTTCATCCTGAACAAAATCATTGGCTGGTTCTCTGATCGAGATGAAGTGGAGCTCATCGATCACGGGACCTCGGACAAAGTTGGCTTGGGATACATCATTCTGGAATGGGCAGAATGCGAAATTGATCAGCTCTTCCTTTCGATTTTGCGAGACGAAGAGACCGTTGCGGATTACTCTGTGTATACCCGCGACCTATGAGAAAGAAAGGACTTTGAACATGACAACAAGTCGAATGCAGTCTAGCAGAGGCGTACAAGCTATCATGGGTGTCGCGCATTGGCCTCCGCTGGTCTACGTCATTCTTGGGATTGTACTTTCGTGCATCTGGGCACTCGGCACTTCAGTGCAGGTGCTTACTAGCGAAGCATGGATGATGCACCGGGAAATGAGGCAAATTAATTTCACCGCCTTCAGTCAGTTGTTGGATGCTATCACCGGCAAGCTTCCTCCAGAGATGCTGGTGCCGTTTATGTTCGGCTGGGGTGTCCAATTTGCGCTCATCGTGGCTTCTGTTGGTATTGAATTACCTCATGATCCCAGATGGCGCTATTGGTTGGCACTTGTTTGTGTCGTGGGCCTCATCATTGTGAACTCCTGTGGTGACTTTGTAAGCAGTAGTGTCTACGGGTTCTGGGGACAGTGTGGATTTACTATTGTTGTGTTCTTCGTGACATTCTGTATATTGCTCTTTGCGATTATGGCTTTTAAGCACGCATGGTCCACGATGCGCTAGTCAGTCCAGAAGTGTTATCGTCCAGTTTCTGCTCGTTGCGTTCAATCAAGAAACGGCGGGCAGGCGCGGGCCGAGGATGCTAGGAAACCCGAAAAGGAGACGATCATGAAACGAGAAAAAGTACGCCTAGAAGAGCTGCAAGGTATGCCTTATCAGGATTACTTGCTCACTCCTGAATGGCAAGAGACACAAAACGCCGCCTTGAAACGAGTAGGAAATCGTTGTCAGGTGTGTAATGCTGAGAACGTCAAGCCGAGTGCGTACCATAGAACCTGTGAAAATCTGGGGTGTGAACAAGAAGAAGATATCGTCGTCCTCTGTGAGGCTTGCGCTGAGCATCTGTACCGGATTGGCAAACTTGCACAAAGTGAGGGCACATTTGAAGGACCAGAGGAAGAGGAACGCTATCCTGGCTTTTCGATCACGAAAAAAGCAGCGGTGTTTGTGCCATCGGCAGTAATTGGCCTGGGCCTTCCTGCTCTTTTACATGCTCCACTTCCAGCGGAAATAGGTGGCATTGTCATCGCCATTCTGCTTGCGGCAAACAGCCCAAAGATTTATGGTGAGATGAAGGACTCTCTTCCCATTCCTCTCGTTGAACTGCTGGATGGAATGGAAGAGCGCAAACGAGCAAAAGCATCTATTGGCGAATGGAACGCCTGGGACCGTCTGCTAGGCCGTCACAGGAACGAAAATGCTGTCAGCCAAGCCGGAGAAGAGGAGAGTACTGATTCCCTATATTCAACAGACGATCAGCAAGACTACCTCGATCTTGGTCCAACGCTCCAGCCACATGCCGACAATATGCTTAGTGGCCGCAAGGTGATATTGGGTGTGTCAGGTTCAGGCAAAACCAACACGATGAACGTCTACTGCGAAGAGTTGGCGAAGTTGAAACCTGCTCCTGCAATTATCCTCTTCGATACGGATGATGAAAACCGTGCGTTATGCAACCGTAAATATCTTCCTAATCCTGTGTGGCTTGACAGGTCCAAGGGACTCAACACAAAGAATGCTTTTGCGACGGCACAAAACATTCTGGAGCATCGCTATCAATGTGTTGTTAATCTGCAAAGTTTTGAGGACGAGGAAGCCGCCTGGATCATGATCAACATGGTCAAGGGTGTGAAGGCTTGGCAAGAGGCGCGCGAGGTTCGCATTCCCTGCGAGGTCATCTTGGACGAGGCGAGTGTTTGGCTGCCACAATCTCCACGGGAGAGCATGCTTTCTAGCATCCTGATTGACGATCCTGATATGCCTTCGGATGAGGATGAGGAAGTAGCAGACCAGCTCATCGGAAAAGACAAAGTTGCGAAAGACAAAGCGAGTAGGAAAATTACACTCCTCACCCTGTTGCAACGGACCTTTTTCACTGTAGCTCGTCGCGGCCGCCGCCGTGGAATAGGCTTCACGTTGGCCGCGCAACGCATAGCCGAGATCGATAAGCGGGCGTTGCAAGGATCGTGGATGTTTCTCATGCGACAAACGCAACCGGCTGACTTCCGCGAATACCAAAAGTACAAAATCACCCCGGAGGAAGCGATGAGACTCTTAGATGGTGAAGCGTTTGTCTTCGCTCCAGGGAAACCGCGAGAAAGACATCGGCTACGTCAAAGCGTTTCGCCTCATGGAGGTGTCACACCAGGGATGAAGGCGTTACGTGGTCAGAGTAAACATGAACAGCAAACTACTCAAACTCCAATGCCTGAGCCAGAGCAGACTACAGACCGAGCAACGACTGAGCATTCCCATCGGCGTGAGGTGCCTAGAAGGTCAGATGAAGCGGCAACTGCAAGACATCCTGGTGCTGGCCTTCCCAAGATACTCAAAGAAGCCCTCAACGCATACGTCCCTGGCATGACCTACCGAGAGCTTGGGGCAAAGTTTGGCTACAACGATGGTGAGGCACGTGAAATCTGGCTGGAGTTGAAACGTCGCGGTTTACTTCATACGGGTACAGGGACGATGGAGTCAGTCGAAGTGCAGCCACATACCGATACTCAGAGAACGAGCACAGTGCGAACACTCTATTCGGTTCCGACAACACCACCAACGCAGATGGAAGAACTGAAGCCGCGTCCGATTGATCCTGCTGATCTGGCAAAAGCGTTTGTACTCTGGCAGGCTGGTGCGGCTAGTGTGCGTAAGTTAGAAGCGGCTGCTAAAGAGGCAAAATATGGTTGGAGTAACGGAAAGGTCCGACTCCTTATCGAGGAAATGGAAAACCGTCATCTCATTCCGAAACGAGAGGCAGGTGTGGTGTGATGCTGTGATGTGATGACGTTGATCGGGCTGAGAGATTTGAGCATAAAATGCAGCACTCAGGCCAGATCACACCATAGAATCACATCACGGAATCACACAGAATCACATCACAAAATCACAGTTAGAGCAGCACAAAATTACATCTAGAATCACAGCATAGCATGGAGGGCATAATGGCGATTTACAGCAATATGACAACAACAAAGTCAGTATCTTCTGATTGGGCATTTTCTCCTTAGAGTGTTCCAAGTCAGCACTAAGTGCAGACAAGGTGAGTACTTAGTCAAACTCACCTACTGTTTTCTTGGTTAAGAGTCCTTGTAGATGTTCTAAGTACTGACAAAGTGAGCACTTAGTCAGTACCCTGTCAGGATAGTAGCAAAGTTACTATTGGGTCTCATTAGAAAAAGCAAAAATGGTATGTGCTAGCGAAGGTAGGGCGTACCAGTTCGCTCTCCGAAAGGTGAGCTTAACCCACAAGGAGTATCACAGATGCAAAAGACAAATAAAACGGTTACAGGAAGCGTGTATTATGCAGGTTTCGATCCCGGTTCTGGCAATGCAACCCTCCATGTCGTCCCAATGGATGATGTTGAAATGGGACAGAACATCTTCACAATCCCCAGCATTATTGCAGATGTCGATGTGAGCAAAATACTAGATCGCGGAGACGTTGATACAACGTTGGCGAAGGTGCTACGAAGTAATGAGTATGTAGTAACGATGAGTGATGGCAGTAGTTATGCGCTCCATGATCTAGCGGTTAAAGAAGGGCGCAACGCTACTGATGCTCTAGGTGCAGCAGACCGTTACTGGTCAAACCATTCGCGTGTTCTCCTCCTGGCATTGGCTTGTATGCTCATTCCTGAGCGCTCATTTGAATTACGCCTTGTTACCGCTTTACCAGTAAGCCTCTACACAAAAGAGAATCGCAAGCGCGTAAAAGAGGAAATGGAAGGCTATTATCGCTTTTCATTTAGCACCAGAGGTTGTGATTATAAGGACCGTGAAGTGTACGTCAAAGTGGGCTACGTCGGTATGGAAGGTCAAGGCATTCTCGTTCATGATGGTGGACAAACTGGCATGCAGGCCGTGGTGGATATTGGAGAGCGCACAACCGATATAGTTACCGCTGATGGTCAGCAACTCCTCACTAACCGATGTAAGGGTGATGAAATTGGTGTTGGTCAGGTTGTGGATGACCTGAACTCCTACGCACATACTTTCGGGCGCAGGTTGAGCACCAATATGGCGCACGAAGTGCTACGTGCCTACACTCACGGAAAATCGTTACCTCAGATTGTCAGTGATAAAGGCATCCTACCAGAGAGTGGGATGCGCGATGTGATTGACAAATCCATTAAGAAGGTGGGCCGCAGCTTAAACATGCTCATTAGTGCTGCACTCAACGCGGAGGGCGCAAACGTTGCCTCTGATTACGACATGATCTACCTAGCTGGAGGTGGCGCACACTACTTTGAGGACATGGTGAAAACCTTAGTGGGGAGAGTTGCACGTATTCCCGATCCGGAGTTAGCTAATGCACGTGGCTACGCTGACCTCGCAACGTCGCTCGAAGGTGTGCGCTCTAACATTTGGGAGATGGACTAATGGCGAAGAAGCGTGACTACGAAACTTGGGGAACAGGATTGCCTGAAGAGTCCGAAGCACTAGAGGACTTAGATGCTTTTTGCGAGGAGATGGGCAATATCACGAGAGCGGAAGCTACGCGTTTTGTCCTCATTGCGTGGTCCAAAGCTAGACGTGGTAAGTTCCAGCAAATGTGGGGCTTTGCTTCTGGGAGTCCTGCCCAGGTGAATGTCAGCATGGATCAAGCTGCAGCTTCTGCAGCGAAAGAGACAGAGAAAAGGCGGCACAGCAGCCGCAACGGAACCGTCGCAGCACAAGCACTAGACCTAGATTAGAAGAGTAAGGAGCCAGACCGTAAACGCGGGTGGGCGGTGCTGATCCCGTCCCTGGTAGTTCGGAGTTGAACCTGTAGTGCTTTCTGTGATGGTGTGGTGTGATTGACTGTGATTCTGTGGTGTGATTCGGCCTGGGGACTGCTTTTTATGCTCAGAATACACCATTATACCGAACGAATCACATCACACCATCACATCACAGTATTCCCCAAGATAGGAGAAATGGATGAACCGAGCTGACCAACAACAGGAACGCGACCCGCAACAACCGTGGGACGAAATCTTTTCAAAGTTTCCAACAGCTGCTCCTGACACGGATGCGCTCCAAGGACGACACAAGGAGCTCTGGGAAAGCTCTCGGCTGCGAGTCGGTGAGATGACCGAAGAAGAGGAACGTGAACTGAACCTGCTCTTCACCGCGATCTGGCCGCAGTTTCTCAATGCAGCTTATGAACGGCGAGAACGCGAGCACTCAATCCCACAAATGGGCGCTTAGGTGGTTTTCATATCGGAGAACTCGGAGTCTTCTGAGCATATAGGAGGTATTGATCTGTGTTAGTATTGCTAGTTTTGATTACTGTGATTGTTGGTGTTGGAGTGTTTCTTAACGCGCTGAAACATACCTATGAGCAGTGGTACTACGGCCGCTTAAACCGCAGAACGCTGGATAGATGGCGCAACGAGCGATAAAGGAGCTACACAATGGGGCAATGGCAATTTATGCATCGAGGAGGAATTGTACTACCGAAATGGCTGAACCAATGGTTAGAACGCCAGGTCGAGGAAGGCAACAGTTATATTCTTTGCACTTACCTCGGTTACGAGAATCCAGAGACGCGCAAGTATTGGCAGGGGTGTGAAGCGATCAACCAGAAACGGCGTCAGTATCCCTATAATCCTACAACAGACCAATTTGACATGAGCGATGAACAAGCCAACCAATTGGACGAAGAGTGGGCAGAGGCAGGCAGTACCTACGAAGAGGCAGAACAAAGCAAGCCTGCGTGGAAGCGATACTTAGGCTTATAAAGGAGCAACAACTAGTGGACGAAAATCGACCTACTCTTGAAGAAATTGAGACACTCGCGCAGCAGCTAGGTGTCTCATACACGCGTTCGCAAGGCAGTGCCTGCTTCGATCTTGATAGAAACCAGTCACCCCAAATTCATGGAACGTATCAGGCAACACAACAAGGTGTTGATGTCGCTTTTGGCGATCTCAAACGACTTGAGCTAACGCTACAGACGCTCACTGAAATCCATCAGCGAGCACTAGATGTGTACCAACCGGGGATGTCACGTCGTCAGCTCGCGGCAGCACTCAGTATCAGCATACCCGCGGCTCACAGTCTTATAGTTCAAATTGAGAATGACTCGCAAGACGTCATTGCCGACCCTGCTGAAAAGTAGGTGTTTGAATGTGGGGCCAGTATCAGCTAGCCCCTTGACCACCCACATGAAAGGATTAGTTTCAGAATGGATAGCACCCGTATTATGGCACTGCTCGCGGCAGGCAAGCAATACAAAAGTTTCTCGCTGCACGTTCACTGTGCAGGTATTGCACTCCTACCGGACAAGCATGAGATTGTCCTGGATACTCAAACAGGTTACTACGCAATTCTTAACGTTGACACACGTTCCCTTGCTACCGACGGCACTTTCTCACTAGATGAGCTACGCTTTATGCTCATCCTTTTAGAGAAATGGCCCAGCTACGTTCCCAGTGAAAAAATTCTGCAATATGTGTTACAGCAAGAGCCAGTTCAGGTCACGCAATGTGATCAAGTGCCTGCACTGCTACACGATTTGGCCGCGAGATGTTCCCATCAGATGCGTCAATATGGCATTGATATTCAAAAAGTTGGGACTTTCGGCTACAAGATCGGTCCCTTTACTTCTGTTGTCGAGGGTGAGAAGGGGGTGCAGATATGAATACACGTATTGTCTCTGAGAGTGAATCCACTACCACTGTCACATCAACTGACCAAGTTGTCCAGCGTGATGGATGGCCGACAATCACGCTAGAGCAGCGACAGATGGATATGCAGATCCGGCTAGAGCAAGCGGCAGCTCGACGCGAGACCGATGCGACACTCCAAGCTGCAGGAAGAGTGTGGCAGACCGATACTGCTTTTCAACGTCAGCGTCAACGTCCGATTTCTGTCCTCTCCATCAACGTTCCACCGATGTTTGAAGACGCAGTTGGGTATCCGGGTGAAGCGCATTATGTCGCCATGCATCGTGGGACTGATGCGGAATGTGTGCTTGACGACGGTCGAGAAGTCCTTACAGGAGAGTCCGACGCATGGACACTTTTTCTCCATCATTGGTCTGTCGAGCCAATCATACAACGGTACTTTCTCGGTTCAAGCGCGGATCGTGTAGCGTATCAGCTAGTGCTTGACCGTTGGCAGCGTCAATTTGCCGTTGCCCTCACATGTGAGGTGCAGCACTTACTTCGGCACCAATGGCAGCAGGCGGCGACGGAAGAGGTGATCGTACTCAACCAGGCGGCAGAGTGGACGCATCTTGTACAGGATATCAAGTCAGAGATAAGTCAGATAACTGTGAATCCCTTTGCGCTGGAGATGCACCACCAGACGTTGGTGCTAGAGCTAACTACTTGGCTAAACCAGCATGGATAGGTTTATAGACGCACGAATGTAGGTATGAGCACGAAATGAGAGAACGTAGGTTGATAAGTCAGTATAGTAGGAAGAGCGGTGCGACTTTGTGTCGCTCTTCCACTCCTATTTTTTTCGGAACACTTGTACAATTATCCGCATTACCTTATAATTGGTTCCATATTTCTCGTCATAAGGGGGACAATGCCGATACAGTAGACAATTGCGCTTCACGCGCCCGTTCACCACCAAAACGGAAAAAACCAATGGCCGGGAATCCATTGGTTTCGTCTGGGAACTAAATATTCCATTGTTGCGCTGGTCGGTTCCGCAGCTAGAGACCCTCCCAGAGCGTGTTCATCTTCAAATCACGCTCTGATGATAGCACAATTGTAGCAAAATGTCTAGCTTTACTAGCCTTTTTGTGCTTTTTTCCGTACTGTGCTTCCTTGGTTCTCCTTTGTGGCTCCTTCCATGCGCCTCCACTCATTATTGTTGTGAGAATGCATGAAAGAAGAAATCGTATTATGGACACTACGCTTAATCAAGATGTACCCAAGGGCGAGCATTCTGGCGATGCACCCAAAGAGGATCGACCGAACAAATATCTTTACCCAGAGTTTGAAGGCTACAGCGGTGAGCGGTATCTTGACTCACTCATTCAGCAGATACTTCCCTACGCTCTATGGAGGACTTGGCACTATGCCGTTGATTATCAGGCACCTGATAATGTGTGTTACGTCGGAACAGCGCGGATCGCGAGTCGTGTGAAACCAGGAATACGAAAGATTGAACTCGACTTGCAGGAATTAGAGTCACGGCAATTGATGCTCAAATATTCTGCACGCTTACCTGTGATGTCGAAATCAGGAACGGTGAGGCACGAAGCTGTAACAGTCAAGGACTTCACGGCCCTCTACGCGCTGGCACACGAGTACCATCTCTGGACGCACTCGGATGAATACATTGAAGCAGACCGGAACTTGGTTGACCTCATTTTGCAGGATATGAAGCTCCTTGCCAAGGTCATTCGGTTTGACAATTACCGACGGCTCATTGAGTGCAAAAAGCCCGGTCGTAAGCCGCTACTAAAAGCCGTGCATCTGTACTATCAGTGTACACTGCCCCAGGAACAACCAGAGCAAACCACTCAGCTTTCCAACGCAGACATCCCGGATACTAGAACATCTGACCAAAATACGAATCTTTATTTCAATGTTTCTGATAAACCTTCTTCGCCATACCGAGAATCGAGGAATCTTCAAGTCTTATCACAGAAGGATTCGGAATCGAACGGCTCGGAGGAAGGAGTTGTAGCCGCCGCGACTATACGAAATACCCCGACAGAACAACTCACCGAAACGAAAGGTACGGAAGAGGAGATACATCCTGTACTCCCGAAACCGAAACCGAAACAACCGAACCCCCCTGCCCAAGAAGAAGTAAGCCGCGCGGAGCGGGCAATAGAGACAAAAGAGTATGATATAGAAGAATTAAAGCGTGATCCGATGGCGATGGCTGCCGCACTCTTGGAAATGCGAGAGCATCAAGCACAAATGCAGCCTTCTCCAACGACGCAGAGTCAAAAACCGAAGAAAGACCAGCGACCGAGAAGAGGAATACCCGACCCGCTCGCACGCCGGATTACCTGGTACGCGCAGCAGTTTGGTCGTCCAGCCAAAGCGATACCGGCAGATATTACGCGCGTTGCCAAAATCTATTATGCTTCAACGCAAATCTTTACTGGATTTCGCAATGATTGGTTTGTAGAACGACTCGAGGCCGCATGCGCTGAAGCTGGGAGCAGACGCGGCATTAAAAATCGCATGGCTTACTTCTTCAGTTGTCTTGAAAAGAGTGGTTTAGAGTTCTCCCCAGAAGAACTCGCCTTTATCCGCAGCGACGAGCCGTTGTATAAGGACGGACACATCAGTGATTTTCTCGACCAGTTGCGCCGTCAGCATATGAAGAGTGAGAGCACACTGGAGTACAGCGTGTGGATACAACAGACGTACCTTGCACCAGGATCACCACAACAATCAGCGTGATAATAAGGGAGCGTTACCTACGTGTTCGCGAACTGGCTATGTAACACCGGATTTCGCGTAACAGAGAAGCTCCTGGCCAACGGATGTAACGCAAGATCCTCAATCACGAGAGTTGGCCTGTTCTCAATGCGAAACTGACGAAAAATGTCTTTAGGATGAATAGACTGGAAAACAACGAGTTAAGAGGTGAAGCTTCTAGGAGTGCAATCTTTCTGGAATATTGCCTTTCTCTTAGAAAATCTTGCCAGAAACGTCAAATATGATTGAAATGCAGAGATCACGGCATGCACAACACGTTCCAGAAGAAGGGAAGGAGAGAATGCAAAATGAATGGTGAACCAGCATCCACCGAGTGGATACAAGGAACTAATTGCGGCTACGAACACCAATACGAGTTGATGGGAGCCTATGCTGAAAGTATAGTTGCCGAGGGACGAGCTCGCGCCGATGTGCGCTTCTCTGCACTCGCTGACCATCTCAAAGGGTGTCTAGCTTGCACCACTGTACTAGAAGACACGCTTGACTTCCTCAACGAACGTAAAAGCTAGGGAGTTTCGAGAGATGAGAGAAGAAAAAGAACAGGCATATTGTGCTTATGAGGACTGTCAACAGCCTATCGCGGTCGTGCCAGGTCATCGCCAGAGGGAATACTGCAACGACAATTGTCGGCAAGCCGCACACCGACTGCGCAAGGAACGAGAAGGGCGCGAAAAGAAGGCGAATCTGAATTACTACTTGACGAAGTATCATTCGACGCGCTTGCGCTCCATCCTTGAGCGTGTACTTCAGGACCAGGGCGAGGGTATGCTTCTGCGCTTGACCACTGCGATTGACGAAGAGCGAAAACACGCCCAGGCCAGTGATGCAATGCAGCAACGGGTGGCCTACTTGGAAATGCAGCTCTCTGAGTACCGCTTAATCATCGACCTAGATAATCGGGCAAGGATTGAGCAGCAGTTCATGAGCGTTGGGCAGCTTCTTGGCTATCGCGCACTCCCCAAGTACCTCATCCATGAGGGCGTCAATGGCTGGGAAGAGTATCGGTCTTGGACGGATGAACTGACACTCGCCGAGGTGATCGTCTATGCGAGAACTCTTGTGGATGAAGAAAGAGCCGCAACGGAGCGTGTCGAGAGCCGAAGCAAACTGCGCCAAGTCGAGCAAGCACTTGTGATGAGTCAGAAACGCATTGAGGAATTGGAGGTGGAGCGAGCAGAGTGGAATGCCTGGAAAGAAGCAAAGATTGTATTTCATGCCCAGGACACGGCGATGCGGTGCTATCTACAAGAGCGTGGGGAGGCATCTATTCCGATACAGCGCAACGGTGTGACCGTCAAAGTTGTGGCACTGGGCAATGATGGTGTAGCGGTTTCGGAAGACCACGGTGTGATTCGGCTGAGCGATGAAGAACTGGAGCAAGGACGGCTCTGGGTAGCGAAGAAGACAGGAATGCCAGTCATTGCAAGTCGCCTTCCCGTGGGGAGCAATCGTGACATAAAAGGCGCATAACGATAGGGGTGTTCTCTTGACACTCTTCTGGGTGCCCTTTGTGATGCCTATACCGCTATAGCACACTTACAAAGCGTCTCTCGCATTTTTGGTCACACATCAGACCGGTAGCTACACCTGTTACACCAGATAGCGCGTTACAATAGCTCACCTTGACGCATTATGCTACGCTGAAAGTGTTATGCATCAGGATTTTGCGCAGGCAGCGCAACTGCTTCTGGAGATTGCTGGCCCCGGTGAGGAACACATTGAGATGTCGCGGACTGGTTTAGCCCTATGCTCCTCGTGTGTGAGCTGAAAGCGAGCATGTCTGATTCGCTTCTACACCGCGTAACTCATCTTTCCATTTTTATATCATATCATATCATATCTTATATAGTAATGATATGATATGATATTTTGTGGTAGATAGGAAATGAAACTAGGAAAGAGGAAATCTCCATTATGAGCATCGAGCAGCAACTTCCCAAAGACCCAATCGCCGCAGCGGAACTTCTTGCAACCCTTGAAGAGAAGGACAAAGATGAGACACGGTGCAGTTATCCTACTTGCTACGAATTGCGCCAGGTAGCCACGGGGACCGGCAGACCATCAGCCTATTGCCAGAACCCAAAGCACACCGCCGTTTCCAACCATCGAGCGCGCCTACAGCTTCAAAAGATTGTGAGTGGGACACCCGAGGCACCCTCGAAACGAGAGAACCCCTTACCTACTACAGGAGTTGTGAACGTTGAGTCATTGCGTGGTTCCGTTGTGAGTGAAATGCGCCAACTCCAGGGCAGCCTGGAACACTATGTTGCCACTCTTGCAGAGATTGCCGATCCCGATATATCCGTTGCCCAGCTCCAAGCGACTCAGGATCGAGCCGAAACTCGAGTCGCTGAAGCGCAACAGAGCGTCAGTGCAGAGAGGTCGCTGCGTCTGGCAGCCGAGGCGACCAGTGTGGCTGCACGGAAAGACGCACAGGCAGAGCGTGAAGCCGCAGAACTGGCAATTGCTTCGATGGAAGAGGCTGAGGCCAGAGTCCAGCGTCTGAGGGAGGAAACCGAACAGCAGATTGTGGAAATCCAGGCGGATCGGGACGCGACGATTGAGCGCGTACGTACCGAAGCGCAACTCCAGAGAGAGGAGATCGAGAAACAGGCTAGGGAAGCCATCGCCACTGCGCAGTCAGCTCTCGCTGCTGCTCAAGAGGAAGCTAGACAGGCGAACACTCGCGCACATGATGCGAAGGTGGATGCGAGTGCCCAAGTTGCCACTGCTGAGCGGTTGGTGAGTGAGGCCCGAGCCACTCTGGAGCGCGAGCGAGCTGAAGTGGATCGCCTTCGAGCGGAACTTGCGAATGCACGCTTGCACACTGAACAAGGAACGAAGCGTGCCGAGCAACTTGCCCTATTGATTGACGAGCTACAGACACAGCTTGAGCGGGCCCAGGTCGAGATCACGGAAAGAGAAAAAACAAATCAGGAGTAGCCGGATAGAGGATCGGAGCAGTTCTGTGAGCGAGGCAAGCTGGACATATTACTGGCTGATGCGCAACAGCCAGAAGTGGGACAGACACCACCATGGGGAGGTGGTTTTCTACTTGCCGTCACCGTAGATCCCTCGTTACCATCAGCATGACCAAGCGTATGTGTTACGGTAGGCCCGCAGTGACACTCCTCGATGCTCGCCTTTCACGAGCTTGTTTCGTGTAACGCTGTTGGCGGCATTGCAGGACGCGCCTCACGCTCCGGAGTGTAACGCTTTCTCTCCGTCTGCTGTCATACAGGCGTGTCGGTGCCGCCCATGTGACGGAAGAGCAGGCTCACAACCTGTCACGGTGAGCGCGTGAACTGTGCGTTGAACTGGATACACGCGTGGACTGTATGTCAGACAAACGTGCGACCTGGGTGCGGCATCGGAGCGTACTTTGCCCTCAAGAACATCTGTGCTACAATGAGCGTGTTGGTTCACTAACTCAAGAGGACATGAGGTGCAGCATGGAGACGACCTACGCAGGACTGATTGCCCGTATTCGTGAGAAATGCCAGCGAGACGGCTGGTATGGCGGAAAGTTGGATAATCCGACCTGCTTGCATGTGCGTCCTGATCACCCGCAACGCGTGGGCTTCGCCTACCCGCCTGCAAGCGAGGAACACCTGGCTGCCACCGAAGGAGCACTGGGGTTCCCACTGCTACCCGTGCTACGAACCCTCTACACCGAGGTTGCCAATGGTGGCTTCGGGCCTGGCGCAGGTATTCGAGGTGCCATTGGCGGGTATGGCTCTCCCACCGACGATCCCAGCGACACCATCGTTGGCTATTACCGCTTCCATGAGCAGCAAGCGCAGCTCATCGATCTTGCAGCGTATGCACCGCACTGGAAACACAGGGAAGCAGGAAGAAGGAGAGATGCCTTCCTGCTCCTCCCGTATGCAGTCTGGCCGAAGCAGATGCTCTCCTTGGAGGATATGGGATGTTGCCAGAATGTGTGCCTGGACAACACCACCGGGAGCGTTTTTTGTACTGCACCGACTGCCAACGACGATGAGTACATTCTGTGGCTAGTGGCCCCTTCATTGGAGGACTACCTGGAGCGTTGGCTGTGTGACGAGGTGTTGCCATAAGAAAAGATGCGGGCTTAGGTGGTTTTTACACTCTCTCTATGCACCTGTTGCTGGAGGGGGATGCCCAATTGATACATCTGTTGGTGCTCATCGTCGATCAGTGCATCGAGCTGCTCGATGCGTTCGCTAAGCGTGGGAAATGCTTCGTCAACAGTCCCCGCTTGGCGTTGCTCTTCGCGTTCTTGCCAAAGGAGATGTCGGAGAAATACTCCTTGGCCGATCAAAAAAGCATAACGGTCAGCATCCAGTATCCGTTCTCCGCGCCAACGTGCTCCTGCAACATCTTGAACGAGTGTAGGAAGAATAAGGAAATTGCCCGCAAAAATGAGCGCAAGGCTCAAGCCAAGGTTGCGCGGATAGCTGTTGAGAAATTGTTGGACATGCAAATCTGGCATATTAAAGTACCCTATTTGGCGACCCAGCACCGCGCGTAAATGCCACTCGTTTTCAGGGTGCATGAGCACTTCCGGCACGACCAGGGCTTGCCCATCCCAGGTGATCTCTTTGCTCTCGCCCTCATGAAAACAGATATCTTTCGGCGTGTTCAAGTGCAAGACCGGGCGTGGATTAAATCGCAAGATAGCGGTGTGGTAGGCTTGGAAGCACTGTTCGATATGTTGCTGCTTTGGTCCTCCTGGATGCGCCCGCGAGAGAGAGAGCTTTGGAGCATTCTGCACGAAGTAGCAGATCAGGTGGACAAGTATATATCCAGTTAGACAGACCCAGCCTGAAATCACGTTTGAAGCGAGGTATGCAGGCGGATACGTGAACGCCGAATGAATCGGATGCCCGTACTTCACAAGTCCATAGATACACCACAACAGTACAGCAACCATCACTGTTGAGAGAAATGCGACGACTCCTTGCACGAACTCTACGTCGCCATATCGACCTCGTGTGGCGACCATGATTCCGAACAACAGCCCAAACAGTGCTCCTACCCCCAGGAACAGCAGGAAAGTATTCCCTCCGACTGCTTGCAGGCTTCCTCCAATATAGCCCAGCACTCCTCTTACGATATCGGCGATCCCACTAAGAAAACCCAGCACGTCTCCTAACGCGATAGCGTACAGAGGCAAGACATACTGTCCTAACAAAAAGCTGGCGTAGGCACCGACGAAATCGGCGGCCAGGGTTAAAACGACCAAGGCATGCGTGCCCATCCAGCGCTGAAATGTTGTGCTATTCTGTTGCATCATTTCGTCATCCTATTCTTTCACCTTGCTGAAATCAATACGTTTCTTCGGCTTTTGCTCCTGTGCTGGCGGCTCGTTTTCCGTTGGTGGTGGTGATGTCGGCACTTGGGCTGGTGCTGTTTCCTGTGGTAGTTCAATAGTGAGAGTGTGCATGCCTTTTTGATCCAGATCTTCCTCCATTACCTGTTGTTTAACCGAATCGTCCTGGATCACAGCGGTCTTCTGCGACATTGGTTGTGCTTGGAGCGTAACGGTCGTTGCCGACACGGTCTTCTGCTTCTTTTTCGTGGTTGTGCTAGCGGTACGACGACGCTTCGGTTCAGGCTCTGGAATTTCCCCCGGCAGCTCCACACGTGTATAAGAGTATGGCCCACTCCGTGGATCTCTCCGTTCCATAAAAAGTGCCAGTGCAGGAGCCATGAGTTGTGCAAACATCCAGCGAACCAAGATGTTTTGTATGCCGGGCGGGAAGATCGAGGATGCGACGAGTGTTGAGACATGCTGGAAGATGGGAGCGATCATGTGCTCTTGAGCCGCAAATGGGGGTAAGAGCAGCAGCAAAAACACAAGACAGACCAGATAGAAGAGTCCAAAGATGACGGAAAACGCCCGCACACTGGCCCATCGGTCCCGCCAGTCCCATCTCGATGCTACCGCCCACCGCTGAATGCTATAGGCGACGAGTGGCAGTGGTCCGGTGAAGTAAACTAAGACCAGCCCCATCAAGCCAATTTTCCAGTCGATGCGAAGAGTATATTTCATAGAGTTTTCTTGATCCTATATGCCATGCAATGTATACGCACTACTCCTTACGAAAGATAGTCTTGTAGCTTCATGATGCGAATACGCCGTTGATCGTCTTGGTTTGGCACATACTGATCGCGTGCTTTATACACGGCTTTGCGTGCATCTTCATCAGCAAAGTACCACACAAAATCGTAGCGTTCGAGGAGCGACGGTAAGACCTGCCATCGCAGGCGCGGATAAGACTTTCGGCTTAACTCCACCTCTATGGCAACCTTCTGACCACTCTTCATCTCGACGGTATCGACAATTTCGTCCGAGGTGAGTTCGATGTTCCAGAAACCATCTTTCTGTAAAAACATGACCCCATCAGGCAGGTGCGGTAGTTCCATCCCTGCTTCCTTGAGCGGAAAATCCGCCGCAATCGCTCGTTCGCTGATCCATGTATGCTGAGGCGCACCGGCGGCTCCACCAAGTAAGCGCATACGTATCTGGTTGATTCGGTGAATATGTGAGATATAATAGTCGTCGTCGTGGCGTAGGTCTTCATCATCCTCAGGCCAATCGACCTCATGCCAGGGAAGATGCCGCTCAGCGAGGCCCGCCTCGGTCAATGACACCCACTGTGGCTGACCATCCCAGGGCTGGTAGAGCTTCGCGTACCCATGGTCGCGCCATCTATAGACGATGCGGGCCACAGCCATACTTCGATGATGCCAATCGCGCGGCCAGGGTCTGCCCGTTCGTGAACCTCCTTGCGTCAGTTTCTTTTGCTGCTTTGTTGCAGCGAGTGTGATGGCTGGTTCGTGGCGCGGATCCCACAGTTCTCCCAGCGTATCAAATCTCGTCCATTTCATCGATCCCACCACCTCCCACCCACTCCAGTCCTTGTCGGTCTTTCTGAAGGTACGGTAGTCGGAGCGGTGTTTCTCTTCTTCAATAGAATCTCTTCTGGATGTCTTACGACCCATAGGTGTTGTTCTCGCTCCTATCCATGGTGCAGCTCTATAGTGATGTGCGCTACATTACAGCATACAGTATATCAAAATGTTTCACTGTAGAACACCCCTTCAACCCATTCTTTACGCGGAGTCCGAAAAAGGTTGGAAATTCTGTTCCGAATGTGCCTTGTTCTTGTCACCTATCCGACGAACCGTGAGAAATGTCATGGAAGTTCTACATTGGAGAGACATATTAGCACCATAAAATGCCATTATTATGGCATATAACAGCATAAAAGGAGATAATGCCGTCATAAAGGGACAGCAAGAGGGCATAGCTTCGTATCGCAGGAGAGGCGCATTCAGCAACTGCTTTTTCAGGTTTTTTTACTCTCTTTATTCTACTACTCTTTTGTTTCCCATTCTCATCACCTTCTACTTAACAGTAGTATTTCTTGTAGCCATCGTGTACTCTGAACGATGTGTGTGTGCATTCTGATGGTCCATCCCCAATAGCTTTACCTACCTGACAAAAACTATCAGCGTAGAAGAGCTAGCTGTGCTACAATATACACACTGCGATGTATATACTAGAGTGTAAACACTGGAATGCGTAAATGAGAGTTCTCATCAAGGGAATCGGTGCGGAGTATTGAGGATGAAGAGAAATGTACTCGTCGTAGACGATGATGCGAGTATTCGGGGAGTGCTTCACGATATTTTAGCTCTACACGGATATCAGGTGGAGGAGGCAGTCAATGGACATGATGCCCTTGAGAAGCTTTCCAGCTTTACCCCTTCGCTCATATTCCTTGACTTGATGATGCCAACGATGGATGGAATTGCATTCGCCCAGGAACTAAGAAATCGAAACCTGTCCTACGCTCTTGTTGCAATTTCAGCGAGTGGAACTACTCATGCATTTGCTGAGCAGATTCACGCAATCGGATACGTGGAAAAGCCATTCCACATTTCACAGTTGCTGAACGTGATCTCGCGGTGGATGAGTGAGTCACAGACATGAAGGTTTTTGTGCCTCAATGAGTTGAAGCAGTGCCTTGATCCGAATGGGTTTTGGGAGAACTGCAACCTCTGGAAGACTTTCCTCGATGTGCCGTATCCTGACAGAGCCCGCGCCTGTGATAAAGATAACACTAGGCAAGGGGGTAGGGTGCATCATGCGGAGGTGATGCACGGTCTCTACGCCAGACAAGCCACCTGGAAGCATTTCATCGACGAGGAGCACGTCAGGAAGGTCCGCATGCATCGTGCTCAGTTTCTCAAGTAACGAGAATCCATTCTTATAGGTGGAGATGTGGTGGCCTTGCAATGAGAGCGCGATGGTCAGCATCTCGCGGACAGTATCGTTATCCTCTACGATACTGATATTCATGGCTTCCTCCTTCCCTGCTTGGATGACTTTGTCAAGGAGTTGCTTGCATCTGGCTTTTTCCCCCACGAGCTCAAGAAAAAGAAGAGGGCGGAGAAATCGTCTGATCGGTGATCCTGTTGTAACTGCTGATAGAGCTTCTCGAACTCCTCGCGTGACATCGCTTCTTCGCGTAAAAAGAACGGTGCCATCAGCTGCAAGGAAATCTCAAGATTTTGACACCATACGTCATGTGCGTCTGTTTCTGCACTGTAATCAAGGACGTAGGGTCGCTGCTGAATGTCGATGCACCCGACATCGCGGAGATATTTACGAAGGAAAGCGGTGGTAGCGAAATTTCGACTTCCCGGTGGAAGCAGTGCTCGTCCGTCACGTTGGAACGCTTGCAGAAAGAAGCCGTAGAGCCTTTCCGAGGCCATGCTCGTTGCTATTGGAGCCTCTGCTTCCGTCAAGCGGATGACGCCGCCTGGTCGTGTGATGCGGAAGCATTCTGCAACAAGTTTGGGCCAAGTGGATGGATTCATGAAGCCGAAGAGGAAGCGAGCATTGACCAGATCGAAGATATCCGAGGCAAAGTCCAATGGATGTTGGGTCACATCCATCACTCGAAAGGTGACATTACGCAGACCTCGTACTTCCGCTTGCGCACGTGCATAGTCGATCATACGCTGACTTATATCAATGCCAACAATTTTCACCTGCGGATACTGTTGTGCGATCTCCAGGACCCATCCACCAGGTCCACATGCGAGATCGAGAAGCGTATGGATGGAAGAAATAGTGTCTGGGATAGCACCTGACATGGCCTCGGTGATTCGGCGATCTTGGAGCATGAGTCGCGCCATCTCAGCTGCACTCTCTGCGTCAATCACATACGTATTGTCATGCTGGGGTATCTGCTCCTGATTCTGAGTCATGGATGTCTCCTTCTTCGATAAACTGCTGCAACACGACCTGCTCAGCCTGTGAACGTTTCATTGACGTGTGCTGATGCTCCGAACGGCTGAGTACCTCATTCACTCGCTCATTGAAGGTCGAGAGAAAGAGGAGCTGCACTCCTGCCTGTGGCATGATTTGGAAATCTATATCCTCAAGACGGTAAAAGTCCTGCTCCTGGAAGGCCAAGGAAAGGAGATTGCTATATTGCCGTACCAAGTCGAAGCGCACCTTCGAGAAAAAGTTTTGCTGCGTGCCGAAGGCTAACAGACATCCTGCGACCCGACCCGACGATTGGACTGGATAGGCGGCAATACTATTCGCATCTTCTGTATGATGAAAGAGCAAGAAATGTTCCTGTTTTACATCATTATAGACCTGAGGTTGGCACGTACTTGTCACCGCACCAGCTAACGACTCCGCTCCTAAGAAGTACACACCCCGTTTCGTTCCGGTCCAGGCGGTGCTGTACTCGAGGAAGTGTTCACGTAGGCTCCGCACGTTCGTCTCATGTGTCTGAGGAGGTACACACTGAGCAAGGATAGCAGCAACTCCTGTCCTGTTGCTATCGAGCTGGTTGACGAACTGCTGCATGACAAGAGTACAGATGCTCCAACGAACGAGTGGAGAAAAGGATGCATTTGCTCGCTCGGCGATCACACGATCATACAGAACACTGGAAATATCGGGCACGGTTTCCTCAATGGAGAGTTCCGCTGTTTCTAGCCGCTGCGCAACATCCGGGAACTCTTCTGCAATCAGTTTTGTGAGTGCGTAGCGATATGTCGGTAACGCATCAATGAGCGGGAGGATATTATGTGCCCGCGGGTTCGATGTTCCCTCGGCCCAGCGGTCGAGTGTTCGTGCATCGATCTCCAGCGTTTGTGCAAGCTGGCGGCGTTCCTTCGGGTCTTGAATGACCTTTCTAAGAATCTCCCTCCAACTTCGTGGTTCGGACTGCTGCATACCTTCTCCTTCTCTCCAGTTCCTCTAGTATACATTATGTCATGTACTACCAAGATATTCACCTTTCTCCGCTTTAGAAAAAGGCCAAAATGTGCAATTTGTACAAAACACTAAAGCATTTTGGCGTTTTTGGTTGACATAAAAGCATGAAGCATGCTACAATTTGTACAGAGTATACGTCTTTCTTCCAAAGAAAGGTGCACACTACTCTCTTCTGACTCACTCGTGCTTACATCCTTAAAAGGGGGACGACAGATGTCTGAATCACGTTTTACACTCGATACTGCGCACGCACTTCAGAGCAAACTCTCTACAGAAGCTGATGCGTGTGCAGTAATCGCCGTTTTGGGATATCAGCCTATTACTCGGCTTGGACACATTCACGCCATTCACAAAACAAGAGATGTGTTTCAGCAGATCATCCTTGACGAACGGCATATCTGCCTTGTCGAAGACCTACCCTCAATGGAGAAACGCACATTGCTCGCTCTCGTTGAAACGGCTTTCCGTGGACAGGGGATTGTTCGCCCTTTTCTTACTCCCCCTGCTGTCTAGGAAGGTGAGTCTTATGTATCCTCAAAGGGGACTGAGTTATCCTGCTCAATCGAGTACAGCGACTCGACAGCGACACCGAGTGCAAGCGCAAGTCGCGCAAGGGTACTCAGATAGGCTTCGTGGTATGGATTTTTCCATATCTTATCCAACGTTCCAGGTGACACATCAGCCAGTCGGCTCAACTTGGCTTTCGTGATGTGCCGGGCCTCTGCCACCTCTCGGACGTGTGTGCGTACACGAATCATCGTCTGGTCGTCCTCTATATCGCAATAGTATGGATGTGACTGTAGCAGATTGCTATTACTTAAGGCAATGACATTTCGATATGTAGCTTCACTCTACATACGGAACATTTTTGTAAAATATACCTATTGGAGTGTATATGTTTTGCATATCTATTGGAGTAGTTCTACTTTGTGAGGGTATACGAGTACGTTTTCAGGGTGACAGATGGCAGAAGTGCGGAGGCGTGAGTCTGCTTACCAGGGCCAACTCACGTCCCGCCCTGCACCCTTGAGCAAAAACCGTTGGACTCTATCATTATAACCCGACCTATCGTCGCAAACAAATTTGTGGATACAAGTAGCACTTCTCTTTGTCAGGCAAGGCACCAGAATGACACAAGTAGGACAGCAACCAAACGAAAAACTCAAAAATGCTCGTCTCGCGCGAGGATGGTCGCAGCAAGAGGTTGCTGACCACACCGGTTCTAGTGCTAACACTGTCAGTCGCTGGGAACTTGGGCAAACAGTTCCTGGGCAGTGGAATCGACAGAAGCTGAGTGCTCTCTTTGGTTTGAGCCTCTCAGACCTTGGGTTCTCGGCCCCGATTTCTGAGGAAGAACTTCCACCAGATCTCCTTGATCCACTGATTCCGCTCCCTGCACCTGTCCCGCTTGTTGGACGTGATGCTCTTCTTTCATCGGTTTCCCATCACATCTTCACCGAGTATATAACGGCTCTGTACGGCATGCCTGGGGTAGGCAAGACGGCACTTGCAGTTGCCATCGTTCATGCACCAGAGACGTACAAGCAGGTTGACGGGATTCTTTGGGCGAGTCTTGGTCCACACGTCAACCGAGGCGCCATTCTCACCCATTGGGAAGCGTTGCTGCATGTTCCCACTCACACCGATCTGCCAGAGAAGACACGCTTACTGACTTTACGGACGGTTATCGGAGCACGTCGCTTACTGATTATCCTTGATGATGCATGGCGATACGAAGATGTTCTTGGCTTGCTTCTCGGCGGCAATCATTGCTACTACCTGGTGACATCACGTTTTCTTTCGCTTGCAATTCAGATGGACCTTGATCCAACCATGGTAGCAGAACTGAGCGAGGAAGATGGACTGACGCTGCTGCGTATGCTTGCTCCTGATGTCGTCCAACAAGAAGTGCAGCAGGCGGCACATCTTGTCTCAGTTGTTGGAGGACTCCCGTTGGCGCTTCTACTCATGGGGAACTACCTTCGCCTTCAAGCGAGCAGTCACTCGTCGCGCCGTGTTCATCTTGCTCTTGAGCGACTGACACGAGCAGAAGAACGTTTTCGCCTGAGCGAACTGCAACACCCAACCCAACCGCATCCATCGCTTGCGGCTGAAACAACGATCTCACTCTCTTCCTGTTTTGCCGTCACCGAACAGCTGATGAATGAGCAAGAGCGTGAAGCATTCTCTGCACTTGCCCTCTTTCCACCAAAGCCAAACAGTTTTTCGGAAGCGGCAGCGCTCAGTGTTGCCGCGTGTCCGGGTGAAATTCTTGACGCTCTGGCTGATCTTGGACTCGTGCAGGGTGACCTCGATGGTCGCTATCTGTTGCATCCGACTCTTCGAGACTACGCCCGACTGCACTTCTTGCACCACCAGGTGTATGAGCGGTTCGTTCACTACTTTGCGGCTTACGTCAAAGATGCGCAGGGAGATACTGCGCTATTGGCTCTTGAGGCGACGAATATAGAAGCTGCACGACAGGTAGCACGTCAGCACAACATAGATTCTACATTGCTCTACACCGAAATCTGATATAGATGTAGAGACGAATGGTGAGCAATGCTGTTCTCTTGAGCACGCACCATTCTCTATACTTCTTGTATACAAAGGAAGAAGGCAAGGTTTGAGGCCAGTATGGGCCATTACGACGGCGAGAGGAGGAAGAAGCACCGTGGAGGAGAAGAGGAAGCCCTCTCCTCCTGACAGAGTGGAGGGACGAGATGATACGAAACGGCATGAGGACAAAACTCGCGTTTCAGCAGAGACAAGCACAACAAGCAGAGGACATCAAACAACTGAAAGCACGATGGACAATGTATTCTTTGCCGATTCAGGAGGTGCTAGAAATGCATCTCGCTTTACACGGCTATAGTTCAGCCTACAGTACAACCGCAATCGTGGAGCAGACGCTCCAAGAAGAAAGAAGAAAGAACAATGCAACATTTGATGATCGATCTCTACCAGATTGATTCTGCTCTTCTCGCGGATAGAGAGCTACTCCTTCGCACGCTTACAGAGTATCCTGGTCAGATCGGGATGGAGGCAGCCGGACCTCCTGTATTGCGCAACATTCAAACGTCAAATCCGTTGGACGACGGGATGTCAGGTTTTTCGATCATTTTTACAAGCCATATCAGCCTGCATTCATGGCCTCCGTACGGCATGGTGAACCTTGATGTTTTTTCGTGCAATGACTTTGATGTTGTTCATGCTATCGCTTTTGCAAAAGAGCTGTTTGCGACAGATGATGTGGAGGTCAATCTCGTCGAACGGGCAACTCGCTCTCCACGCAATCAATTGCTCCTGCAATCTATTTCGTCGGTCTAAGAGGACGCGACAAAGGAGAGGAATATGCTTCGTTTCAAGCGGAGGCAATTGGAGGAAATTATCTCCGAGGACCGCATTTTAATATTGGACACAAAGACACATGTGCTCTCGCTGGTAGAGCAAGGTCGTATCGTAGAGCAAGCGGTGTTTTACTCAAAAGTACGCGGTGCGGACTTCGTTGAACTGCTCTGGAGTAGTTACCCTGGGGTGCTGACATATGACCGATTAATCGCATGGCACAATCAAGACGCATTTGTACAGTTCAGGCGTACAAACCCCCGGTGGGCCAAAAAGCGTGATTGGTTGACGAAAGCAGTACGCAACCACATTCACGAAATGCGTGGGCGCCTAGAGCCATTTGGGATCGGCATTGCAAACCGTTTCAAGGTGGGATATGAAATCAAATCACTTAGTTTTTCCCCTACAAGAGATACTGACCGCTTTGAAGATATTCCCTTGCCTGGCATTCTTGAAGAAGATTTTACCTTGACGATCGACCATGAAAAGAAAGTACTCACCTTGCTCTACGCTACCGCAATAGTAGAACAAGCGTTCGTTTTCCCGACTGTGTATCAGTTTTTCATGCAGCTTGTGCGAGGTGGTCAGTACGGATGTAGTAACCGGGATTTGGTGATGACTCACTACGATGTGAGCGAGACGCAAGCCGACAAATGGCTGGCACGTGCCGCAAAAGAGAGTGCGTCTTACCGTGAACTTATGGAGCCGATCCGCTTAAAAATGAAGAAACTCCGGCGTATCCTCAAGCCGTTCGGGATCGGCATTGATAATGTATCGCAGTTTGGCTATTCCTTTGGTCAGACCGCACGACAGGAAAAAATGAATAGAAAGGGCGTGAACCATGACTCAGCAGCGATTTGAAGACATTGTACTTGACGGTGTGTTGCCACAAGGCGCACGGCTGGTTGTAGACACGAGACTACAGAATGTCATTTTGGTGAAGGGGAATGCGTTGTTAGAGCAGGTTCACCTAGGTCGTTCTGAGGTCGCTCTCCTCTATGTCTTATGTTCAACGTTTCCGCTTGGGTGTTCCTTTGTGCGGTTGCTTGCTGCTATGAAAGACATAAGCGAAGAGGATGCACATGTACAGTTAGTAGACGCTGTAGCACTAGAGGACAAGGCGGGGTACGAGCGTGTGTTGCACCCGGTACGCGCGCTAATATCACGACTCCGTCTAGATATTAGCTCCCTCTGTGTTGATATTCGGCCTGATAAAGAGGGTATGTACGCGCTCGTAAAGCCTCTACAACGACGTACCACTACGTATGATCGTATTAAGGCAAGTCTCGAAACTCCCGGAGAAGACACAGCAACTCTCCGTATTGTTTGACTAAATTCACGTCAATTTTAAGGATACCCTCTACCTACACGCGGGGTGCTCTCACCCTGAGTACGCCGAAAGGAGCGTTCTCTCATGCTGATGCATACACTTGACTCGTTTAAACAATATTCCAGCGACATTCGCTTTTCTGCACAAACACGTGGGCCTGTTCGTGATGTGGTTGATAAACACACGCTGATCCTTGAGAATCTGCCGCTTGTCATACATATTGCGAGACGCCACCTCGGGAAATCAGATCTTGCATTGCTTGACCTCATCCAGGAAGGCAATCTAGGGCTGATAGAAGCTGCCGAAAGATATCAGCAAGAGGAAGGCCCTTTTTGCCATTATGGTGGCAAGTGGATAGAAGGCTACATTCTACGTGCCAGCACAAAAGACTCCACCCTGCTTTCTGTGTCTGTGGATAAAATACAACTTGCCAAACGCGTACAGAAACTTCAACGCGACGAAGATGGAATCACGTTTGTTCAGATAGCAGAGCAACTAGATGTTTCGGTGAAAAGCATCCTGCAAGTGATGAATCTGCGTTTAGACGTGGCGAGTCTCAATCAACCGACACGCGAAGACGATGAAGAATCTTCACTCGCAGAAACGCTCGAAGCCGATCAAGCTCTTTCTAACCCCGAAGCCATCGCAATGACACAGATGACACACGCCTCTCTCCAACACCTACTTGGTCTTCTGACCAGTGCCGAGCGAAAGGTCATTGAGCTGCTGTATGGGCTGAATGGAGAAGAGGAGTGTTCGTCCTGGGCAGCAATTGCTGCCCATCTCCATAAAAGCAGGGATGAGGTCCAAAGAATTGAAGAGCGTGCAATGTTCAAACTAAAAAAGTACGCTCAAAACTTCCGTTTACACGAAAGTGTTGCCTAAACATTCACCATGAACCTTGAGATGGTGAGCGAGAGCGATAGTAAAGAAAGAAGGCGCAGCGTGCTTACCAAAGACGCGAGAAGTTCCGGTATCCGCTGCACAACACACGATGAAAATGAACGTGATTGCGGTATTCGCCTTTTTCGCAAATGCCGTGCTCTTTGCGACGTACTATGCTGTGGCGAAGGAAGCGTTGGGCCGCATTGACCCTATTCTCTTCACCTTCTTTGAGATGACGACGCTCGCTCCTGTCGCTCTTGGTATTCTCGCGTGTACGTGTCATCAGTTGACATGGACAGTGGTGAAACGGGGCATGTTGCTGGGCAGTTGTCTCTGTCTGGCACTCTTCACTATCGCGATTGCCTTAAGATACTCAACCGCGACAGGAACGGCCTTCTTTCCAGCACTCAATGGCTTTTTAGCTGCGTTGATTGCCTGGTT
>JAABUQ010001179.1_pt1 | contig 57846 bp, 66 predicted proteins | sample 5560001 | NCBI WGS metagenome assembly JAABUQ01 (sample SAMN10711888, study PRJNA513371) | rock metagenome | isolation source: Antarctica rocks | place: Antarctica: Victoria Land, Finger Mt nord | collected 2015-12-18
AGAAGGAAGCGGTAAGATCGCGCTGCACTAGGCTAAGCGCCTGTATGACGGCATCCTGTAACTCCTGGGCATCCTGCGGCGTATCTATGTCAAAAACGCCTTCGGGAAACGGCACTCGCGTGACTAGCCCAGCATAGTTGTTGATAACCCGCCGTGCGCCTTCGTCTCCCGTTAAAGGCTAGTGTGAGAAACAGCGTCCGCCCGAAGAGCGCGGGAACTCCCAGCGCCCCGCCGTATTCGGGGTCGCCTCACGAAACGGAATAAATTGCACGTTAAGGAGTGGTCATGGGTCGCAGTGGCCTGAATTTGCCCTTGTCGAGCCTTCTGCTCTGTCGCCACACATAATCTCCGGTGAGGTTGATATGCTCCCAGCCGAGTGGGGAGACATGAGTGAGCAGTTCGTCAGGTACTTCGACGCCGTTGCCGCGCAGATGCCGGACGGCGCGGTCGAGATAGACGGTGTTCCACAGCGTCACGGCCGCGGTGACGAGGGTCAGCCCGGACGCGCGATGACGCTGGTTCTCGAAAATTCGGTCGCGCAACTCGCCGAGCCGATTGAAGAAGATTGCAAGGGCAAGCGCATTGCGCGCCTCGCCCTTGTTAAGGATGCTGCCGGTGCGGCGTCGCTGTTCTGGATCGTCGAACCAGTCGAGCATGAACAGGGTGCGCTCGATTCGTCCGATCTCGCGCAGCACGCGGGAGATCGGGTTTTGACGCGGATATGCACGGGGGCCGGTTGTCGGGCGACCGTTGCACGACCGATCTCTTCGACGGGATTGCCAACATGATCGCCGGAGCGAGGATCTGTGTCTAATTCTAGGACGCAGCGCGCTAGCACGGTTCAAGTCACTGATGGGCGACACGCTGCGTGCCGGCGGAACGCCTCGACCCGGAGCGAAGCGCCGGGATCCTTCGGATCGTCAGCGCAGGTCGGCCGAAGGCCGGGTTCACGTCGGCAGACCCGATCCGGTTCCAACCGAGCCAGTCACGAGCTTGCGGAAAGCGCGAAGGTCGTCGATCAGCAGATCCGGCGCTTCGTAGAACGGGAAGTGCCCCCCTCGCGGCATCTCGGTATAGCGCACCACGTTGTGGGACCGCTCGGCGACCTGCCGCGGCGGCATGGGAAACACTGGGTCGCGGAACGCGGCCAGCGCCGTTGGCACTGTCACTCTCCGGCCGGCCGGAAGCGTCATTTCCTCGTGCTGCTTCGCCCCGTAGATCCAAGTCGAAGTCGGGAAAGCATTTGTGACGAGGTAGAGCATCACTTCGGTCAGCAACTGATCAAAGGAGAACAGCATCTCAAACGAACGGTCCTCAAGATCCGACCAAGCGTGGAAAGCCTCGACGATCCAGGCTGCCGTTCCCACTGGGCTGTCGAGCATGGCGTAGCCCAGCTTGGCTGGCTTGGTGGCGTGCAGCTGCGAGTAGGCGCCCTCCCGCTGCCAGATCGCGTACTCTGCGGCGACGAAGGACCTCTCCTCCTCAGTCACATCCATCGGCGTTTTACCCGAGAGTTGCTCGGCTCCAGCTTCACGCAAAGCAAGTGCCGTGGAGTGGATTCCCATCACTCGCTCGGGGCGGTGCAGGCCAAGGAGGCTTGTGATATGCGCCCCCCAGTCGCCGCCATGCACGACGTATCGATCGTATCCGAGCCTCGCCATCAATGTATCGAACAGGAGAGCGATCGCGTGTGGCCCCATCGGCTTGTGAGGCCGGCTCGAAAAGTCATATCCTGGATAGGAGGGGATGACGACGCTGAACGCGTCGTCAATCTGCTCGCCGTGTCGCTCCGGGTGAGCCAATCTGTCCACCAAACCATCGTAGGAGTGGAACGAGTAGGGCCAGCCGTAGGCAATGAGCAAAGGTACCGGCGCGGCACCCGAGCCACGCTCGTGGACGAAGTGGATGTCGATATCCTCTAGCGTCATCGTATAGTGCGGGAGCGCGTTCATCGCTCTCTCCTGCGCCCGCCAGTCGTAGCGCTGTGTCCAGTGTTCGCAGAGCGCCCGCATGAACGTGGCAGGCGGTCCATACCGCCAGTCCTCCGCGCTAGGGGCATCGCTCCAAGCATGCCAAGGAAAGGCACGCGCGCGCTCTCCGATCATGTTTAAGGTCGTATCGGGCACGTGGATCGTGAAGGATTTAATCGCGGTGCGATCGGACGGCGAATTCTTCATCTTGTCCTCAAGAAACATCGGTTGATGCTTTGTTCGGTTGCGGACCTCAAGTGAGCAGCCCCCACTGGGTGGTCTGGGTTGATAGTTAATGCATTGTCGTCTGAGGGTTCCCCGGTTTCTCATCCAGGTTGAGGGTGAGTATCCGGCGTTCATTCGGCCGCTTGAGCGGCCGTTGCTGCAATCGCAGGTTGATCGGCAGCTATCGCAACCTGGCTCGCCAAACCGGACGGGCAACAAACCACTAACCCGAGACATTCACGGTCGATCGGCTTAGCGTACGGTTTCGACCATTCTCTCATCGGCCCCCTATACCTAGCCGGTCATAAAGCTCTTGTTCTTTTTCATGTAGGAAGGTATCTTCGTAAGTGCATCCTGTCCGTCGGTGCGCTTCCTCCAAAACATTCGGGAATAACTGTTCGCGTATTTTGCCAAACAGTTCGCCCATTGCCAGACCTGCGGCAATGTGAGGTTGTAGCTGTTCGAGTTCATCAAGTGACAGGATTAGCCACGGCAATCCTGTCACATTTTTATCAACAAGACCTTCCAATAATTCACGAAACACAGTACTGTTAGCTAAGTATAGCGGCTCAAAGGTCATGACTACTGGGCAGTAGTTACAGCATTTTTTTAGCGTAGGGAGGTCTACGTCGCCTGATTGACACGCCAGCATGAACTCCTGAAGTTGCTTAAGCCCACTTGTGATTTGCCCGACGCTTGATGTAATGGCTTCTTCGCTTCCTGTCGCGAGTGCTAGCCGCTTCAGTTGGGTAGCTTTACATTCGATCAAGATGGCTGTGTCGCCATCTATTACGACCCAATCGGGTACCTTGCCCTTGTTGGTAGAGTAAACAGCCCGAATCTCATGTTCTGATAATAGCGACTTTTTGGGCACGCAGTGCCGTAATACCTCACCTACATAGGCTTCAAAAAGATGGCCGAAGTAAGACAAAAACTCTTTATATTGCTCCCGCATCTGGTAATAAACTCCGGTAGAGATGCGCCACAGAATGAGTTCGGGCAGTGGGGCCGTCATCCTATCCTGTGCTCTACCCGTCCGCTTGCTCTGTTGCCACGGGCGGATGATTGGGAACGGGAACAAAGGATTAAAATTATAGGCGGCAAAGCGACGGTCATCTTGTTTGTATTTCGCGTCCAGCGCTCTGAATTTGATAGGGTCGGCGGCTAGTCTATCCAGAACTGCGCTCACTGTCTCATCATTCGGAAGGCTCATCCCTTCTTCTCTCGCTTTGCGGAAATATCCGAGATCAAAGCCTGGATTGCTATGAGCAGCCATAAATGTAACATAACCAACGTCAACAAAGTTTTCTACAGAAGCGCCATTGACATGTTCAAAAGCGGCCAGGAAGTCGAATTTCGGAATACCCTTTTGGCTCATAAGTAGTTGTGGCATATCTCGGTACAATATCAGCGAGCGGGCGTGTTGTCCGAAAAAGATGGAGGCAGAGGGAAATTGATTGCCAACATGCCTCAGCATGATAGACAGTAGACCACCAGGCACGGTTTCATCGAACACGACAGGATCAGATAAAACGTATTGAGTTGCTAAATCCACAATGGCCGAAAGTCTCTGCCAGTCAAGCGGAAGCGATGGTTTCGTGCTTCTGAAGGCGGGGGCGCAGTAACGCAAAGCGAATTGAACGGTTCCCGCAATCATGAATGGATTTGGGAGACCATCCGGTTTCGCTTTGTTCCAGAGACCACATAGTACACTATCAATGGTATGAGGCTGTAAAGCGGCTCGAATACTGTTTTCAAGCGTCTTGAGTTCGCCCAAGTTCTTAGCCATTCCTCAATTTCTCCAATGTTGTTTGGAAGCTACATCTCATCCTTAAGCTGATAAAGTCATTGACTATCGCCATGTGAAAGCATAGACAATCGGGCCGACCACCAAGGCGAGATCACGTAGCTGCTGGAAGATTGGCCCTGCTATAACATGTCCAAAGCATCTATCTGCATTCGATCTCGCTCTATTACTAAGGGAGACCTTCCATGTAGGTCTTGGGAGTATGCAACGGCCCTCTCAAACTTTTGCAACAAATCTGCTTTGTTTTGTACATTGATAACTGCCTTAGCTTGTGCAAAAACGCTTTTTGATTGTGCATGAACAAAAAATGGCAACGAAATGTTGTTTATATAACTGCCAAGCGTTTTAGACCAGCTGAAGCGATTGTCATCCTCGGGGTTAAGAAGGTGTCGAATGTAAAGAACATAATCGGCATCTATAATATCAAGTTTGCTGAGGTCACTGCAAGTAGCCCGCTGCATGAGCAGCTTCGCAGTCGGGCTAGGTATATTGAGACGAAGGGGATGGTTCTTACCAGGGCGTTCTAGTGCTTCTAAATAGGGTTGGAAGAGGCCATAGCTGGCTGGAAAGTTCCGCGAGTTCAGTTGCATTGCCTCACCGTCATAGTAAGGGCGTGAAAGCATGTCCGCAGTGGCTTCGTAATGGTCGTTCTTGAGCAAAGCTGCGATGGTATAAAGGAAAAGCTCGGGAATAAGAAAACGGTATGGTTCATAAGTGTCTTGCTCAGAATCATAGCTAGCATTGTTGACACTGCTGAAGATGAAGCGAATTGCCTTTGAGAAAAAGCGATGCAGGGCAGTAAAAAGACGCGGATCGGTTCCATACTGAGTGAGTAGGAGCAGAAACTCGATATAGTCGTCGCGGTAAGGTAAAGCTACCTCTAAACACTTGCGGATGTTTTCTTCCCAAGACGATCCAGGCTGCTCCCAGTGCTTGAGGTTGAACTGCTCTAGCTCCTGCAGCAGTTTGTTTAGGTAATCATCGGCTAGGCCTCTCACGGTGGGCTTGCTAGAAAGAAGCGCATTCCTAAACATATTGAGCATGTAGGCTGTGGGAAGTGGCTTTTCAGTGTCATCCAAAAGAAACGAAGGCAACTTCCCTAAAGGTGGCGGCGTGTTCACTGGATTGCCAAGAATGTCCCGGAGCAGATCTTCAAACCCTTGTTCATACGTCAAAGGATTAGAGAGGTCTATGTGGATACGGGCTTTTAGGTACTGCGGTTTATAGGGGTTTCCGTCTTCATCCCGGGCCGGGTCGGCGATAAGCGGCAAAAACTTTGTTTGGTCGGTCTTTCCATAGATTTCGGAAGAGACAATTTGTGTTTCATCACCCACACCGCCCTTGCGCCCATTGGCTTTCTCTGCATATTGCCTGTCGCAAACCATCAGAACTTTAGTCACGGTCGGGTCCGAAACCATCTGCTCCATGAACTTATATTTGTCTTGGCCCGTTTTCAAATGCCAGCGATCCAAAATTGTTTCAACCCCAGTTTTCACAAGTCGAGTAGCAAGGCTCAGCACCCAAGCGGCGTGTTCGTTTGATGTCCAGCTGTAAGAAATAAACACCTTTGGAGGCAGTACTGGCTGGGTGGCTGTCAGGTCGTTTGTCATTCCCTCCCCTCTTTCGTTGCTGCCTTTTTCACCGCGGCCTTGTACAAAGTTTCTGCCCGCGTGCATACCTGACGGTCGTGTGCTCTGGCTCCAATCTTTGACCACTCCGCGAAGCCAAAGAGCGCGACCAGCTCCTGCTCGGCTTGGACGCGGTATGGCTGCTGCTCGGCTTCCGTAAGCTGTAACCAGCTACGGACTGCCTCCGGCTCCTGAAAAAGCGCAAGCGAAAACTCCGAATGCGCCCCCGGCGCGTATTTGGAAGGAGAAGAGGTATGTAAAAGTGGTGCAGAGTAATCTATAAGAGTTGGCGCATTTTGCACAGTTGACGGCGCAAAGTGAGTCTCTTTTGATTCACTTTGCTCATTTTCAGGCGCACTTTGCACTTTCTTTGGTGCATTTTGCGCCTTAGATGGTGGGGCTTGTTTGGACTTCGGCATCTGAGGCGCATTTTGCGCTTTAGATGCCGAAGCACCTTTTTCCCGTTCAGCAAGCAGCTCATTCATGCGAGGCAAGTCCTCATCATGAATGGGATCGTCCATCATCACGCGGTAGATATTGGCGGTTCTCAAGAGGCGGTTGGTGACGGGATCGCGCCAGTACTGCTGCTCTTTGCGCACAAACAGGTGAAGAGCCGGGTTTTGCAGCAGGCCTGGTTCTCCCTTTTTGTCCCCAAACTCTCGCTTAAGCGTGGCAACGTGAAAGCCGACCAGTGCGGCCAGCTCAGTCATCTCGATCTCGATGCCATCTCGCCGCTCCCCCGTCTCGCGATTGTAAAACCCCATTGAGCGCAAAGCAAGGACAATGCGCGTGCCGTTGTCTCCCAATGTCGGCATCCAGCGCCGTACAAAATAGCGCGAGCAGGCGACGAACTTGTCCGGCTCGGTAATCGCGTTGTAGGCGGCATGGTAGTCATGGACAACCACGGCTGGCTCGCTCATCGCTCTTCTTCCTCCTCTTGTGATAATTCGGCTTCCGCCATAGCAGCAAAGTACATGTCCAAAGCGGCCTGCATCACGTCCTGCTTGCGCACGCGGTGTTGCCAGCAGAACTCATCCAGCGCTTCAATGGTCGGCACAGCCAGGCGTAGCGACGTCACCATCGTGCGGTCGGCGGTGTCCTGACGCACCCGCATTGTCCGTCCATCGACCCGTCGTGCGGGAGCGGCTTCTGGCGCGACCACGGGTGTTGGAAGCGGCCCCACCGAACGTTGTTTTTTGGCTGGCTTGTTTGTTGGTGGGTCAGTTAACTTGTTTGTCAGTTTTGTTGTTTGTTGGTCGGTCAGTAGGTCTGTTTGTCTGTCGGTAGGTTTGTCACTTTGTAGTATAGTATTATTGTCATTGCTAGGAATAGGGGCATCTTCGGTGCGGCCCATGCCTGCTAGATTGCGTCGTTGGAGGTCTGCGAGAGTTGTCATAATGATTGCGGCGGAACGTCTCCTGCTTTAGCAGGCAGTAAAAAGCCGCTCCTCCTTATCAATCTCGAAGTCAGCGATATAGCAGCAGCGCGTACTTCCGCATACCGTATGACACATGAAACCCAAAAGGCCATCCTTCGTTCTAACCTCCACTAATTCGCTACCGCTGCACTGAGGGTATGACTGATAAACCTCTGTCCGCGGGTTCACAAAGTGAACCCGCCATCCCCGCCGCAGTTGCTCAAGATGTTCTCTTTCAAGATGTTCTATCATCGTTTTAACCTTTCCGGCACCAATCCGCAGGGCGGAGCATTACTGAGCGGCTTCTGACGGAGTTGCCTCAGTCTTAATTGCCCGCCGGCTCGCGCGTCCGCCTTTACCGTCAGTATCCTTCCAGTGTTTGGCGGCGGCCATGTCTTTCCATATCTGCGCCACGATCTGCGGGGTGACTTGCTTGCTGGACAGCACGAAGGCGTTCACGAAGGCGGCATCGCACAGGACGCACACATCGCGCGGAACGCCCTCCGTAACGTTGTAGACTTCCACCAGAGCCGGGCCTGTGAAGTACGTTTCCAGGCTCTTGCCGCCTGCTGTCTTGATGCGGTGCTCGACCATGCCCTGCATATCCTCAAAGGAAAGAGGGTCCAGGTTGCTGATGACGGCGATACGACTGCGGAAAGCCTCCTTGCGGCTCAGTTTGTTCGGGAAGTTGTCCTGGGCCAGCATGACGATGGTCAGCAACTTGTCTTCCGCCGTCTGGAAGTTGGACAGGTCTGAGAGGATGTCAATGTTGTCGGCGTGGACGTTCTGGGCCTCGTCAATCAGCAGGACAGGATGCTTTCCGGCATCATACTGCTCGATGAGGTACTGCTCCAGCAGCTTCTTGTTATCCCCCGCCGTGCGCATCGCCAGCAGGCCGAAGCCTTCGGAGATCAGGCGCAGGAACTGAGACTGCGTCCGCACGGACGCGCTGGGGAGAAACGCCATCGTTTTGCCAGGGTCTTCGCTCCAGGTGCGCTGCAGCTGATTGGCGATGGTGGTCTTGCCGGTGCCTACGCGGCCCATGAGCAGAGCAAGGCCTCGCTTCTGGTCGGCGGCATAGCGCATCTTGGCAACGGCGATTTGGTGTTCGGCACTGGGAAAGGCAAAGCGCGGGTTCGGCTGTGTGCCGAACGGCATCTCTCTCAGGCCGAAAAAGGCTTCATACACGGCGCGTTCCTCCATAAAGGGCATTTCCGTTTTCGTTTATGTTGTAAACGGATTACGCGAATTATAGCAGGACAGGCAGGCAGAGTCAAGAGGGGAGGGGCTTTTATTTTTGCAGGAAACATGGAGGAGTTAAATCGTCCCCTGGCGCGGCAGACTGGAGGCTCAACAGAAAAGTGGGATTGGAACTTTGCTGAGCCTTAACTGAATTAAAGGGCGCGCGGAGATAAAAGCCTTGGTTGCCCAGTTTGATGCTTCTCCAAGATTAGGGTCGAGATTAACCCTTTCTGGCATGAGCGTTTCCTCGTTCTGTGCCTTGCTGCAAGGATGTGCTCGTTTAGACCTCAGGAAGACCGGAAAGAGCCTTACAGTTCGCCGCAGGGCGGGTAGTGCAGACGAAGCCAGGGGCCGTCCCCCAGTACAAACGTTACCTGGACGAAATGCCCGGCGTCGCCCTGCAGAACATTTGGGACGATATACGTCCGGTTATTGGCGGGGAAGCGCTCGGCTATCCGACACAGAAGCCCTTGGTCCTGCTGGAGCGAATCATCGCTGCCAGCAGCAACCCCGGTGACGTCGTCATGGACCCCCTCTGCGGTTGCGGGACTGCCGTGGCGGCGGCGCAGAAGCTGGGCCGGCAGTGGGTCGGCATTGACATCACCGCTGTCGCTGTGGGCATTATCAAATCCCGCCTGGAAGACATGTTCCCGGAGATGAAGGGCAAAGTGCGGGTGGAAGGCTTTCCCAGGGATATGGAAAGCGCCAGCGCCTTGTTCGAGGCGGATCCACACCAATTCCAGATTTGGGCCAACACGCTGGTCGGTGCCTTCCCGCTGACTAAGAAAGGAGCGGATGCCGGCATTGACGGCTGGCGCAGCTTTCTGGACCTCGACGAGACGTCGCATCGAGCCGTAGTACAAGTCAAAGGCGGTAAGGTGTCCGTCAGTCAGGTACGGGACTTCTGCCACGTCGTGGCGCGTGAGAAAGCGACGCTAGGCTTCTTCCTGTGCATGGGGGACGAGGGGCGCACCGTCACGCAGCCGATGCATACCGAAGCGCTGAAGGAAGGGTTCTGGACAAGCGCGGGCGGGCGCGACTACCCGAGGGTGCAAATTTTGACCGTGAGGGCGCTGCTGGCACGGACAGAGGAGCCGAAGTTACCGCCTCAGGACAAACGATCGACTCTGGGATTCAAGGCCAAGAAGGAGACGGCCAAGGTGCGGCAGACCTCTGCGGAAGACACGCTGTTCGACGAATAAAAAAGCAGACGAAGCAAATAAAAGGCATACGAGGCAAAGCCCCCGTCCTGTACCCGGCAGGGGCTTTTGCTTTTTGGCCTGTTTCAGGAGCGCTCTTCAGGCAGGGTCGTTCTTCAATATTCTTCTTCAGGATCGTTTCCTGTTACCGATATCCCCAGCAAGACTGTTTGGGTCTTGCGGCTGGCACGGCAGCAAGGAGACAATCAGTGCCATCGGCACGAGCGTTGCCAGCACATAAAATGAAGAGCGCGGCTCGGCGGCAGCCGTCACGCCATAGGAAACGGTCAGGCCCGCTACGGCCAGTGCCAGCCCGCTTACGTTCCGCAGCAGGCAGCAGGCGAGGTACGGGCAGGTGAGAGTCCTCAGGCCCGCTAGGTCACCGACAGCGCCGTCGTGGTCCAACTAGCAGCGGGCACAAAGACGCGGGCATAACTTGTCCAGTGGAGGGCATAGAGGTCGAAGCAGAGGTGGACGGCGGAAGCCAGGCACAAGCCCTGTACAAACAGTTGCAGGAGCGGTTCGTCGGTTTTGCCGGGCTTTTGGTCGCACGACCATGAACAGCAACAGGGGCAAGATCAGACCATGCGTCAACAGCGAGCGGTGAACGATTAGAGGCCACCAGCGGAAACTCTGGTTGAAGTCAGCAGCCTTCAGTCCAATCAGGCAGCCGAAGCGAACAGGGTGATCAAAGCCAGGTTACGCATCCGGCACCTTCATTATCATCTTGTTGATCTCATGTGGTTCTTTAACAATCAGCCTCGCGTGTTTTCCTTTGATCACCTGTTTTCCTTTGATCGCGTATTTTCTCTTGCAGGTTTTTAGTGTCTGAGAGTTGTTACCACTCTATCTAGGCTCATTTAAAATCTTTAGCTGGGTGGGTCTAAAATCATGTCGATAGCGCTCCTTGCGCTGGTGGGATGGCGAGGCCAACTGCCATGCGAGTTTTTGAGGCTGTGCTAGTTCCCACAATCCCCTATTCGTACAAATGTTCGGCACGTCAACGAGGGATAGTAACTGCCCACATACTTCCAAGGGCTTCAAGGTACTGACGTGGGTACAAACTGAGCCATGCGTTTTTGACGGCATTCTTTTGCTGCCACTCGAACATCGCGAATATCAGTAATGACTCTGGCTGATGAAGAAACAACCCACGCAGATCGTCATCCTCTTGGTACCTTTGGTATATAGCGTGAAGGGTGTCTTTGTGCTCATCGACAAAAGTAGCTATCTCATCATCAAAACGCTGTATTTTGTCTGCGCTAACTAAAGGCGCCAGTGCCTCAAGCGTGCGAATAGACATCTCTTTTTGATAATTGCATGGATCAAAACGAAAGAAGTACTTCTCCAGAATATCCAGCATGAAAGCCTCTCTGTAAGAAGGCAACTTGACGTATTCAGCGCGCACGTCGGACACCTCTTTATCAAACAACTCGACTAGCACAGTAAGTCTGAGGAGTGACCTTTGCGATAACTCGGGCAACTCCAAGAGGGGCTTATAGGTCAACTCGTGCGCGATGCTATCCCAAAGAGACTCTGCACCTGTATGCACAATAATTTCGCACTCAAGACCAATTAAATCGCTTGGACAGCCTTCAGGTGGCAGCCTCACCTGATAGTGCGTACCAAGATACCCCATCTCGTTGGGCTTCAAACGGGCCGCTTTGACATCTGGCTGTTCCGCCAAAAAAGCGTCACTTTGAATTACCAACTTGATAACCTCAGCCTCTGACTTGTACCGAACAACCACTTTAACGCCAGCCCTATCCGGCGTTTCATCCACTGTACCGTTGTAGAGAAGGCACTTCTTAATCAGGCTTCGTATATCCTTGGGTCGATGTGTAATAATCGGGCGCAGCCCGACTTGCCGCGTTAAGTGCTTCAGCCGGTCCGCAACTTCTGCGGCGAGGTGCTGGTAGTGTTTGATTTGAGAGGAATAATCAGCAAGTAATTCATAAGGGTTTTGCATTACGAAAGCCGTTTTCGCAGCTTGTAGTTGAGTATCGTACCTTCCACTTTAATATGAGACAAGCCGTCATCTGTCTCCTGCTCTAACATTTCAAACAATTTGTCCTTCGGCCCAATAATACGTAAGCCATTTGACATAATGCAGGAAAGATATTTTGCCTCATTTAAGGTGCTGGTATCTTTCTCTAGTTCGGTTGCAACGATACCTGCCTTATTCAGTTTGGCAGTCAAGGCATCTCTATTTCCATCTGGGATCCAGTCACTCATAACCGTGTCAATTTTAAGGGTAGGGTCAGTACTTTCGAGGGTCGTTAAGAAACCGTTCATAGCTGTCTCTTTTTCTAGCGCGTTGTCGATGTTGTCATTTATGTAATCCATGATCACATCTGTGGCTCGGCGCAACACGAGTGCCGGGCTTTCTGTATGCGAACATCCTAAAAACTGCTTCAGGAAGAAATCAGCCAGTGCCCGACCATCTGCGCCGTGTGCCTGATTATCAGAAGCCATAATTTCTAATCCAGGCTCTCCATCATCATTAACTACAGCAACGAATAAGGCAGCTTTGAATACTTTATTCTCAATCCCAATGGTGTTTACTTCTGCAAGATCGTAAGAAAAATCTTCCTGGTCAACGATTTCCGAGGTGCCAACCTCTTTTTTGTTGTCAACTTTCATGAGCGCGATGGCCTCAGCGCCGTTACAAGTGGCTTTGGCCACCAGTAACATGCCAGGTGAACTGCTTCCTGGCTGTACATCAAAGAGATGCCTCGCCAGCCAGTGCGACACCTCTTTGAAGTTCATCCCTTTAGAATGAATATGTTCATGAATTACCCGATAGGTACATAGCTCATTAGGATTGGTTGGATAAAGCCGCATCCTCTGAATTGAAAGGGATGATCTTAGGTTATCTTCAATTCGGTTCTGTGTGGTAGGAGGCAATTTACTAGGTTTGGTAGCAAGTCTCTGTGGGAGGCCAGACGCGGGTAACGGAACTGGGTGTGCATACATCTGGCTAACCAAGAGCGTCTTCAAGTCTATTTCCAACAATATATCCTTTTTAATGTGTAGCCGAACGCATGAAATATTAGTTTCCTGTCAATGAAGAAGAATCATCCTTCAGACGTTTCTCCGTTACATTCCAGACTCGACCAGAAATCTGAAGGCTTTTGCTCGCGAGGTCGTGAAGTTCTTTTTGTATCTCATCAAAATATGAGCGAGGATCGTCGCGCATACGCAGAGGCATGTGAAACATCGTCTTCAGGTTGCGCCTGATTGCCCCATACTCGACCGCCGAATGTCGGTGCATCTCCGCCAGCTTTGAATAATTCAGTCTCGTTTGCAGCGTTGAAAGAAGGGCGGCTGCCAAAGCAACCACCCCTTGTCCTGTCTCAATGGCAGGTTTGTAGGTCTCCCACCCTGGCAGAGCTGAGAGATGGCTTAGTGCGCTGGCACCACTGATCGCAGCGAGAATGGCTGCCGATGTGCCTAGCACTTGATTTTTCGAGTTGAGTGTCTCGGCTTCAGTATTGTGGGCGTAGTGACTCTTTCGAGCTGCTTGGAACATAGCCTCTGCAAGCGGTTTTAATTCATCCCATTCTGCTTGAGTAGCATTTTGATTGTCTGGCAATGGATTGTTGTTCTCTGACATGTTGCAGCTTCCTAGATTGATGAGGATATGGGATCGCCAACCCTAGCGGTCAACTTCTCGCCATTTCGCCAAAAACAGGTTCCTGTTCGTCCCTAACTCCTCGCGTATGCCTTAAAATCCGCAGCGGACGATGTGTTGTTATAACTAGTTCTGTTGTCGTTTCGGCTTTTCCCGGATGGGAAGGGTCTTAAGTTTTCCACTTTTCCACAGCCTTTCATAGTTCCACAACCTTGCGCACTTCACCTCCCTCCCAGATGTCCCCAGGCCGAAAGTAGAGACGGCCCAGGCAGCGCCGCCGCTGTTCTGCGGTTGCCAGTGCCGTTCCGCCTGCGTCTTCCACGACCAGCAGGCCCGCCGCCACCAGCGACGCCACTGCCCCGGAAATCGCGTCGCTGCTCCGCCCCGTGCGGCGGCACAACTGCCGGTGAGACAGCCAGTCCCGCCGCTTGTGCTTCCCACCCTCTGAACGGTCGGCCCGCCATCCCCATGTTTGGCGCAGCACTACCAGCATGACCCGCAGCTCGGTGTCCCTGAGCCTTGGCATCACCTCGTCCACCAGCCGCAAGGGAACCGGATGCCAGAGGGCCGCCTTATTCATTCCTTTTTCCTTTGCCGCCTTATCCATTCCGTCCCCCCGCTTCCGATGCGAGCCTGCGCCGGGCGATCTCCACATAGCTGGGAGAGGCATCCATCCCCACATACCGCCGCCCCTGACGCGCCGCCATCACGCATGTCGTGCCGCTCCCCATCAAGGGATCAAGCACCAGGTCGCCAGGCTCAGAGAAGCACTCGATCAAGTCCGCCGCTAGCCGGTCAGGCATCGTCGCCGGATGCCCCAGCTTGAGCCGGTTGCGCTCCGCACTGCTCGTTGCATACGGCCAGACGGTGCCCCGGCACTGATGCGGCTGCACGGCGGGTGGTGGTATCCCTCGCGGCACACCCTTGCGTGGGTAAGGCCTATAGGAGACACGCTCCCCGGCGTGCTTGGAGGGAACGTACAGGGCCTCCTTGTGGAAGGCGCGGGGGCGGTCTCCCTTGAGCAGCAGCAGGATGAACTCGTGATCCACGCGGAAGCGGGTGCGCCACCAGGGGCCGGGGGTGCCGTGGCGGTGGTAGAGGCAGCACTCGAACAGTCGCCATCCCAGTGCGTCGCACCAGGAGACGGCCAGACGAAAGGACGTGAGAGACTTGGCGTAGTAGCGTGCAGAGTCTCCGATGACAAGGGCACAGATGCCGCCTTCGCGGGTGACGCGCAGGAGCTGCTGCCCTAAGGTGGTGAGGTCGAGGGGTGTGGGCGTGTCGTAGCGTCGCAAGTGGTCGTAGGGCGGGCTGGTGACGGTCAGGTCTACGCTCTCGTCGGGCAGGCGGGCCAGCAGGGGCAGGCAGTCTCCCACGTATAAACCACTAACATGCAGCTCGCCCTTATGCAGCTCACCCTTGTGCAGCCCTTCGGAGGCCCGCAGAGGCGTCGCGCGGGCATTCATGAGGTAGAGGGCGTTCCGGCCGCCTCAGCCTCCTCCTGCGCGTTCTCTCCATGCCCAGTCTCTTCCTGTTTAGTCTCTGCGTGTCCGCTCTGCCGGCGCAGGGCCAGCGGCGCATCGTATGCGCCCTCAACGGCAGCAGCCAGGAACCGGGCCGGGTTCTTGGCATTGCGGCTCGGCAGCCAAGTCAGCTGCTTCTCCACGTCCCCCAGGTCGAAGCGGGCCAGCAAGTCCAGGGCCTGTTCTTTAGGCATCCCCGCATCCGTCATGGCCTTGAACGCCCGATGCTTGCCCTCGGCCACGGCAGGGTCTTCACCCGCAAAATCAGGCGGCGCCCAGCCCATCATGGCCCCGATCTGCGCTTCCACCTCCTCCCTGGTTTTGGCGTAGCGGGCGCGGCTGTGGGCGACCACCGCCTCCTTGCCCGCTACCGGCGGTGGTGGGGCTGTATGCGCGTGCGCGGGTGGCAGCGACGCTTCCTCGCGCCCGACCACCTGGCGTCCGGGGGCGTAGGCGTCCAGGCCGTCGGGCCGGGGCAAGCGGGTCAGCAGGGGCTGCCCCTCCCACTCGCGGCCTGCCAGCCGCTCCACGCGGGCACGGGCCTTAGCCTGTGACACCCGCATGGCTTCGGCCAGCTCCAGGAGGGTGGGGCGGCACCAGCCGTTGGGTGCCACAAAGGTCAACGTCAGGACCAGCGTGTGCAGGTCTTCAGGCGGGAGCTGCGCCCAGAGGCCCGACGTGCGCAAAGCGGGCGTGAGGATCAGGCGGGCGGAAGGTCGGAACGAGCCGTCCAGGGTGCGGTCTTCCTGGCGATGCTCGACGATGAAGGGAAAGGCGCGCGGGACGCGCGTGTCTGTCACGGGCGTGTCTGTCATAAGCTTTATCATTTGGCTTGTAGATAATGTTCTCGTGCAGGGGCGCACCGGAACTTGCGGGTCTTGCTGCTGGGGGTAGGGTGGGTCTGCGCATCGGCCCGGCAGCTCGGCATTGCCTGCCCTTCGGGGCAGGACGGCAGCGGGCGCGGGCGTCGGGTGGCCGAGGAAGGCCGCGCAGACTGCCGGCGACTTGATCCCCCAGCGGGACGGGTTCGCGGCAGGCGCGGCTTTTGTCGTACTTGCGCTTGTTGCCGCCCCTAATTTACGTCCCTGCTTCTATTTGCCGCCCGATTTCATCTTCTCTGCCACGCTGATGATCTGCGCGTCGGCTTGTTCTTCCCCAGCAGCCTTTTGGCCATGGATCAGCCAGACCAGCGGGATGTCTTGGCCCAGGCCGGACAGGGCGCGTTCCAGCCGGGAGCGATCGCCGAAGCGCAGCTCCTCCCAGTCAAGGCCGTGCAGGGAGCGGCGCAGCAGCCGCGCCAGGCGGGCGCACAGCATAACCTGCTCGTGCAGGAGGTGTTCGGAGTTTGCTCCACCGTAAAAGTTGGCTCCACCGTAAACCGGGTGCGGAAAAGAAGTTGTAGTTTTCATAAGAGGAGTTATAAGGCGGTTAGAGAGGGGCTGGAATTCGAATCCGTCGTAGGGCTGCCAGCGGCTCATAGAATGCCGGACAGGGGCATCAGAAGGGCAGACAGGGGCATCAGAAGGGCTGGAATGGCTAGCAACGCAAGGAGGCGGCGTTCGGCCAGGGAGCCTGTCGTCAGGCGCAGGGAAGGCGGCAGCAGGTACCGGCGTCCGGGCCTGGGAAACAGCAGCGGCACGCCGCTTTTGGTACAGCCGTCCCCTAGAAGGTGGCTGAGCATCCCCAGGGCGAAGGCGGCGGACGGCTGCCAGCCGATCCATAGCAGTGTTGGCAGGCCAAGCAGCAGCCAGATCGCGCCGATGCCCATCAGCGAGTGCAGCGCCCCCCGATGCCCCAGCGTCCGGGATACCAGGACGGCAACCGGCTCAAACGGGCGCAGCTGCTTTCCCCTTCCCATATCTACGTGCAGGTAGCGGATGGTGGAGCGCTGTGCGTCCAGGTCGGGCAGCAAAGCCCCCAGCGCGGCGGCGAGGGCCAGCAGGGCCGGGTTCGCGGCTCCGCTGGCCTGTCCGTGACCGATGGCTCCGGGGATGGGGGCGAGCAGCCAGACGGCGCTGACGCCCAGTGCCAGGTGGGTCGGCCCGGTCACCGGGGTTCCCCGCTCAGGTCTGGATGACTGCCTCTATCCTCATCACTGCCTCTATCAGAAATTGCGCCCATGTCCGCTGCCCATTGCCACTTGCCCGACTGCGAAAAGCCTTTCTGCGGGTTAAGCCGCACAGTAATGGAGACGAACTGCGGGAGAACGCTGTCTTTGGGCGCACTGCTGCCTGCCGTGCTGGTCTGGGAAACGGCTGTGCCGGGTTGGGAAACGGCTGTGCCCTCGGCCGACGTTTCTTTGGCAGACGTTTCTTTGAGCCTGGCGAAGTAGTCCTCATCCAGCGTCCACGCCCCGCTCCGCGAGCGTCTCAGGCACAGCTTGGTGTCAACCAGCATGTCCAGCAATTCGTCCCCGTCGATCAGGCGCACGGGCGCGACGGATGTGTTCGCCTGCGCGGCTTTACGGGCCGGAGGCGAGAACGTGGACAGGGTGATGAGGATTGCCTGCTGCGCTCCGGCCCGCAGACAGGTACCGCGCAGCTCGTCTACGTGCCTCTGGGCCACCACGAGCGTATCGAACTGCTTGACCTGGGCGATGCAGCGCAGGGTGCCAAGAGCGCCTGCCTGGAAGTCCGCTTCGGCGTCCCACCCCCCGGCGGTGTTGCGCCCTTTCCATTGGTTGCGTCCTGTAGGCCGGGCTGCGGTGTATCCCTGCTCCTTGAGCAAATGGACGGCGACCTGAAGGAAGGCGCGGTACGGCAGGGCCAGCAGGCGTCGACGCAGCTCGCGGCGCAGGGGCGCTTCGGGCTGCATGCTTTTGTGACTGGCAATGGCAGAGTTGTTTTGCATGACAACAAATTAAGACTGGTGAGATGAAATGGCTTGATCCGGCAGCGGTGCAAGGGACCAGTCTCCGGGCTGGGCGTCCCGCCATTCGGGGCGGCGCCTTCCCCGCCCGTCAAAGGCGGCTTCCGGCAGGCAGCCCCGGCAGGCCGCCAAGCGGCAGGCGGAGCGCTCCTTGTAGAACCCCGAAGGCGAGAACAGATCAGCGGTATCCAGCGGTTGCCCCAAGTGTCGGGATAGGGCGGCTGTGACTTTCTGCACGAGGGCGTAGGAGGGCGTCGTGTTCCCGTTGAGCATCCGGCTGATGGTGGAGCGGGACACGCCTACGTCCGTGGCGAGACGCGCCCTTCCTGCGAACTGGTAGCGGCTGACGTGCTTCATGACTGCATCCACCCGGTTATGAAGCTGAGATGGGCTTGGCCTGCTGACGCTTTCTTTCGGCGTTGTTTTTTCCTGGATAATGTCTGTCTGCATAGGCTTTCTGGGAGTTAGAGGTTCGTTGCTTGTGTCCCACTTTCCCAAACATAAACCGAACATGCAACTGGCGGTGCGCGGGCGCAATGATAGAACGATGCGGTGCGTAGATGATGCGCACAAGGCGCTTTAGAACGAATAATGGCATCATTTCCTCATTACTTCTTTTCTTTTGTATTAGCTTTCTCAATCGCGCCTATGTCGCTGCCTATTCCAAACAGCCGGGAGGTTGAAGCGTTCAAGACTCTGTATTCCAAAGAATTTGGTGTAGATTTGAGTCCGCAGGAAGCGCTCGAAGTGGCGACCTGCACCCTTCAGATCTTCTACCTCAAGCACTACCCGCGCGATCCGCGCACTCTGCGCGCCTCCCATGCGATACATCCTCTACGCCCGCAAATCCAGTGAAAGCGAGGATCGGCAAATCCAAAGCATTGACGACCAGCTCAGCGTTCTGCGGCAGCTCGCCCAGCAGCGCTCCCTGCGCGTCGTTGAGGAAATCGTAGAAAGCAAGTCCGCCAAAGCGCCAGGGGGGCGACCTGCCTTCGTGCGCATGCTCGCGCGTGTTGAGAGCGGCGAGGCCGACGCCATTCTTTGCTGGAGCGTCAACCGCCTGTCGCGTAACCCCATCGATAGCGGGGCGCTGTCCTGGATGCTGCAAACGGGCGTGCTTCAGTCCATCCTGACCCCGGAGCGCGAATACCGTCCCGAAGACAACGTCGTGCTGATGGCCGTTGAGAGCAGCTTTGCCAACCAGTACATTCTGGACCTACGGCGCAATGTGGCGCGCGGAACCCGCAGCAAAGTCGAGAAGGGCTGGTATCCGCACCGTGCTCCGGCAGGCTACTGCAACAACATCGTGGACAAAACCATTGAAGTGGACAGGGAGCGCTTCGCCCTGCTGCGCGAGGCATGGGAGATGATGCTCACCGGCGCCCATACCGTTCCGCAGGTACTTGACGACCTGACCCGGCGCGGCTACCGCACCAGGAACACCAAACGCTCTGGCGGCAAGGAACTGTCCCGGTCCGCTCTGTTCCAGCTTTTTGGAAATCCTTTCTACATGGGCGAGTTTGTTTTCGAAGGGCGGCGCGTGCAGGGAGCGCATCCGCCGATGGTCAGCGGCGAAGAGTTCGCGCGCGTTCAGCGCCTGCTTGGGCGCGACGGCCACGCCCAGCCCCAGAAGCAGGAGTGGGCGTTCACCGGCCTGATCCGGTGCGGGCTGTGCGGATCTATGGTAACAGCCGAGCGTAAGATCAAACATGCCAAGCTGTCGGGCGTCACCAGGGAGTACGTGTACTATCACTGCACGGGGCGCCGGTGCCATCCCAAGACATGCGTCAGCGAAGCCTACATCGAAGAAAGGATTGCGGAAGTGCTGGAAAGATGCACGGTGAACAAATCTTTCGCGCGGTGGTGCGTGGACTGCTGGACCCGGTATGAAGGTGAGCTGGGCAACGTGGAAGAAATGGGTGCCAGGCAATCAGGGCGGGCGCTGGTGGAGGCGGAGCGCCGCCGGGACCGGCTGTTCGACATGCGAGCCGACGGCGAGATCACTAAGGAAGAGTTCGCGGCGCGCAAAGCGAGGCTGGATTTGGAAATTGAAAAGATTGAAGAAGGGCTGAGCAGCGCGAGAACCAAAACGCAGCGGGAACAGGAAGCGTTGGAGAGGGTGATGAACTTCTGCGGCACGGCTTATGAACGGTTCACCAGGGGCAAGGTTCGCGACAAGCGTGAGGTCGCCCACGCCCTAGGCGGACAGATGTCTCTCACTCTGGGAAAGCTGGAAATTAGGCCCCATCCCCTTGTCGAGGTAATATGCTGTCTCGAACCAACAGAAAAAGGCTCTGATAAGCAAAAACAGGGCACCGCTGCCCTGCCGAATCCTACATGGTGGGCCATGCGGGACCACATTAGAACCGTTCTGGACAAATTTGATGCGGACGGAGCGGAATTATTGTTCCCTATCATACGCACACAGTTATAAAATCATGAAGTCGGCTGCCCAGTCCTTGCGAGTTTCTAACTTTGCTCAGGGATATTGGATACTGGGACGGAGTGCGCCGTCTGCTAATAAGCCCATCTGTCGATTCTTCGTGTGGTGCAACAAGACTACTCTGCTTTCGAAGCTTGCGGGGTTGACATTGGATTAGATTGCGCTCAGTAGCCAGGCTGAAAGCCATGGACACCGCTGTCTACCGGAGCATCCTCAAGACCATTCATATTTACGTACTTTCCCACATTTGCCGGAAGCAGCGGGTCGTACTTGGGAGCGTAAAAGGTAATCGTTTCCGGATGGGGGACCGTCTGAGGATCGCTGATTTTCTGACCCACGATAACGGCGCCGGGTTTGAAGCGATAAGTGTGGATCGGTACGTGCAACGCCCGCTCGAATGCGCCTAAGCTGCCGCTCACGGTAAAGCCGATGATCCTCGGGTTAGGCGGCGCGACGACTATGCCTTGGGAGGAAAGGTAACTCCGTACCGCCTCCATCTGCTGGTCGGTCGCAGTCCCCCCTGACGGCTTGCCGAAGGCGTCCCCACTCGGCAGAACCTGCACCGTTATCATACGCTGGGAATCTAAGTCGCCAAGATCGTCCGCCTGCCCGATGCAGTGCGGCAATACCTAGTAGCGTACGGCCACGAACTGTCCGGGTTTCTGCAATGAGTACGGGTTGGAAGCGTCAGTGACGTCTGCCACGCTGCAGCTCGAATTGTAGGTTTTGGGAGCCTCGGGGACTAGGCCGGTAGTCGGGGAAGCAGACACCACCGTGCTTTGGGTCATCAGGGCGCGGGTCCATACGCCGAGGGAGATCAGAATGACCACCGCCGCCGAGACGGCGAGGAATTTGGATACGCCGGCCGTTCGTCGGGTAGGCATTTCGTAGAGATTACATTTAGCGTGAAGCCTTGCTGTTACAAGCATATTCCAATACCGGAAGTGACACAACAGCCAGCAGCCAGGCGGTGCCGCCAGGGATCGGCGCGATGACGCGCTTACCCGATAAGTTTCCTGCGGCGTAAGGAGGCACTGAGTCAAGCCTCTCCCGCCGCAGGAACTGCGTGCGCTGAGCTATCCCGGGAAGGTTATCCGCCGCCGGATAGTCAGTATGCCAAGGGCCGCGGCGCCGACGAGAATGGTGAGACCTGCCGGGGGCTCTGGCGCAGGGGCTGGCATCACAGAGGCGCCCGTCACGGCGGTAAGCTCGTTCGTCCCTTGGTCGCCGTCCAGTACCGAGCTTGGGTCAGCGGACGCGGCACCCGATGGTGCAGCCAGCGTCAGGAACGTGCCGCCGACGGGTAATGCTGATAAAACCTTGACCTGGAAGGTGCCGAGCGCCATGATACCAGCGTTGCTAACGTTGGTGCCGAATGTTCCATAGCTGATGTCTAGTGCCCCTGAATTCACGCTGTCCTGCAGCTTCGTGTCAAACCCAGCAAACGTTTCGGTGAAGGGTGAGGCGCCGACGAAACTTAGGTAGTTGCTATCGACCGAGACGCGAGTCGTGTACGTTCCGACGTTGGTCCCACCGGTCATGCTTAAAGTGAAGGTGAGCGTGTCACCCGAGGTGGCGGCAGAAACTGGGGACGTGAGCGACAGGGTGACGGGCGCCTGGGCGCGGGCTGTAGGGTCCAAGCAAATAGTCGCAATGCCTGCGAGCGCATAGAAAAAAGTTTTGTGTTGAATGGTCTGCATAGATTTTCCTTGACTTGATCGAGTACTGCCTTTTGCTGCGAGGTCACTTCTGTGTCTGACGGGACGCGTAACGGAGGTGCTGCGGCTGCAGCGATACCCCAGCACACCAGCCATGCCGCGTTCAGCGGCACACCATTCCCGGTTTGGCTTTAGGGATCTCCTTTCTTGCCGTAGTTGCTGCGTAAAATGAGGAAGTCTTGCGCGTTGACCTTGCCGTCACAGTTGAAGTCTGCACTGGCGTTATAGGCTGGGTCCCCAGACGCGGTGCCGTAGGCGGCCCGCATCACCAGGAAGTCCTGCGCGTTGACCTTGTTGTCGCTGGTCGCGTCACCACCCAGCAGCGAGACGGTTATTTTGGAGACGCTGCCAGCGGTGGCGTCTACTGAAACGTCACGACTGAGCCACTTGCTGCCCTTGACGCCCAGCGTGTAGGCGCCTGCTGGCACGTTGGTCAGGATAAAGGAACCGTCGGATGCGTCCGGCGTCATGACCTGCGTGATGGCGCCCCCGCTCCCGGCAGGAGTTAGGGTAAATATCAGCGGCTGGGCTAGGCCGCCGGCCATCACGCCCTGGAGGGAGATGTTCCCCGAGATGGTGATGGTAGACGGGGGCGGTGCAACCAGCACCGTGAGCGCGGAGCTTGAGCTTGAGACGGAGTTCGACGCGGTGATGCTCATGGGTATGTTGGACGTGACGGCACTGGTGTTGACGTTGAAGTCCGCCGTTGTCTGCCCTGCTGGAATGAAGACCGTGACCGGATCGGCCGAGGCCACGGCGCCGTTGCTGCAGTTCAGCGTGACCGATGACCCGTTCGCCAGCGCTGGGCCACCTAGGCGGACCGTCCCGGCCACGGAATTGCCGCCGATCACCGTCGGGGCGGCTAGGGAAACGGACGCCACGGGGTAGTCTGCTGGCGTCGCCGCCGTGGCCTCGTTGGTGTAGCCAGAAGCCCCCCCATTGTTGGAGGCCCGCACGCGGTAGGTGTAGGCGGTACCGGGAACAGGGCTAGTGTCCACGAAACCGACCGTGTCCGCGCTCACTGTGCCGATCTGGGCGTACGTGCCGCCCCCGCTCCGCCGTTCGATCTGGACCCGGTTTCGTTCGAGCTGTTGTCCAGCCAGGCAAGATCAACGGCGGTCGGGGAGTCCACCTCGGCGGTCAGGCCGCTCGGCGCATCGGGAGCCGGGACGGGGACGACGAAGCGTGCCGGGGAGGATGCGGTGCTCTGGCCCTGTCCGTTCCCGGCCTGCACGACCCACTCGTACTCGCCCGGACCCGGGGCGCTCCAGGCCCGGCTCGTGCCGGACTGCCAGTCGGAGCTCCAGACCTGGTCGGCTCTCTGGCCGCCCACAACGTGCCATACCTGGACCTGGAAGTTCACGCTCCGGTTGCCGTCGCTCATGCCGTTGTCCTGCCAGCTGAAGCTGACGCTGGGGCTGACCACCGCATCGCCGCTGGGCTGGAGGTTGCCGGGCGCATTGGCGTTGCCGATGCGGGGGTTCCAGCGGGCGGTATCAAAGCCGACCCACTTCGAGATGTACTTCTCGTTGGTTTGGTCAATCAAGCGCAGGAAGCCGCCCGTGCCGCTGCTGAAGCGGTAGGTCCCGAGGCTGACCCATTGGTTGAAGTAGACGCTCTGGTTGACGTAAGCGTCGTGCGGGCCATCGGCCGCGTAGACGGTGTAGTGTGCCTGCGTCGTGTCGGCGTAGTTGTTTGGGATGAAGACCGAGACCTCGTAGTTGCCGGGCGTTCCGAGACTGGGCCGCCAGTCGCCGACGTCGTCGCTGCCATGGACCGCATCGTTGTTGTAGGTCCAGTACATGTGGCCGCCGTCGCCGAACGCCGCATCATGCCAGTATTGTGGCGTCCCGTGGCGGAAGAAGCCTGCAGCGCCGTCGTAGGGAGCGGTATCCGACTCCGAAACGATCGCCTGAGTGGGTGGGGGCGGGAGGATGCTGCTGCGCGGCTGCCACTGCGCCGAGTCAAAGCCGACCCAGGTCGATGTATAGGCCTCACCGGTCTGGTCGATTAGCCGCAAATAGCCGCCGGTCCCACTGTTGAACTGGTAAGTTCCCAGGCTGACCCACTGGTCGTAGTAGGCCTCCTGGTTGATGGTAACGTCGTGCTGGCCGTCCGCCGCATAGATCGAGTAATGAGCCTGCTTGGTCGTCGCGTAGTTCCGCGGGATGAACACGAAGACTTCGTATGGCTGCGTCGTGGGCAGGTTCGGCCGCCAGAACCCGACATCGTCCGTGCCGTGCGCGTTGTCGTTGTTGTAGGTCCAGTACATGTGGCCGCCGTCGCCGACGCCGGTCGCGTCGTGCCAGTAGCTTGCCGTGCCCTGCTTCCAAAAGCCAGGCTGGTCCGGTCCGGCCGCGGCATCGGACTCGGACACGTACGTTGTGACGTTCGCGCCGCCATGCGAGACCTGGATCAGAACCCAGACGCGGTCGCCGAATTTTTGGCCGTTTGGCGCTTCCATCCGCCAGTAGCCGCGGTAGGTGCCAGGGTTCGAAGGCGCCTGCAGGTTCACCGAAGGGTTCCACGTGGCTCCCCCTCCAGTCGATGGGACGTTGATGTAGTCCGGCCCGCCCATCCGGTCGCCACCGTCGAAGGTCCATTTGTAGCCGGCACCCCACGTAGACGATCCCGTGTTCTTGATTTGCCAGACCTTTGTGAACGCCTGGTTCTGCCGGAACACAGTTTTATCGGGAACGGTCACGTCACTGACATACGCCGCGTCATTCGCTCCGCCCGAACTGGCAGGCGGCTGGGAAAGATCAGCGACCAAGTTGGAGCCGATGAAAGATCCCCAGCCGGTGGCGTCGTCATACCCGGCGACAGCAGGATAGTATCCGTTGTTGCCTTCGCGTATGTCGTGGAAGTCCAGGTAGTTCTTTCCGCTCTCCGCGATTTGGTAGATGGCTGGATTGGCGAAGCCGATAACGGGCAATCCACTCCAGTGCCGTTCCTGGTTGACGATGCTCAAGAACGAAGCCCAGAGAGGCGCAGCGGCACTTGTACCTCCCGTCAGGTACCAGCTACCGTTGAAATAATCTGAATATCCGTTGTCAAGGTCGGAGTTTAGGGAGACGTCAGGGACGTTGCGCCCACCGGCCGCCGCTCCTGATCCGGTCTGGTAGTCCGGCTGAGGCCAATCCTTGCTGACCCCGCCGCCGCCAGCCCAGAAATCTACTGACTTCTGGCCCTGGGGGTACGTGGTGTGTACGCCGTCATTCCAGGCACTCTCGTGATTGAAGCTTCCGCCTGGGCCATTGGTAAATAGTGTGGTGCCACCGACGCTCAGCACAAGGGGTTGGGAAGCCGGGTCGTTAACGTTCAGCGACAGGTAGCCGCTTCCTGCCCCGTGATCCCCGGAAGCGGCACATACCGTCTGGCCTTGTGCTTCCATCTTTTGGAATATTTCGTTCTCGCCGGTCTTTACACGCTCACTGGTGTCTGCCTCGGGAGCACCCCAAGAGACGCTGATTACTTTCGCGATGTTGTCTTGGGCGATTTGATGAAACGTGTCTAGTATGCCATTGTCATTGTTCTCCCCTTCGTACACATAAATCTGATAGATATTAGGAGTGAGTGCTACCTGGAGCTCGATGTCTAGCGCCACCTCGCCGGTATTTTTGCCAGGTGAACCATTAAATGGTGAAACTGGAAAGGGATAAATTGGGACGTTAGGCAGGGCGTACTTTGCTTCGTACTGGTTTATGTCGCTTTGTCTGTAGCCGTCCAGTTCAAACAGACCTAACGTTTGCCCGTAACCCGGCAGTGACAGGCCCTCCAGATTGTATGCACGGGTAATATCATTCGGTTTCAATCCGCCCCCGACCCCTGAACCTGTCGTATTTGGAAGGGGCAACGAAAAACCGAGCTGCACCTGCTGATCTACCGGGATAGATTGGCTAAACGAACGCCGGACTGTGGCGGTGTCTAGACCAATGACGCAAAGGATTTTTGACTGCAAATCCGACGGTACACAAGGGTTGGTACTTGGTGCGCGGAATATATGCCCGTCGGCTTCCTGGTAATGCAAGATATGCGTGCCGAAAGCCGCCTCAACCTTGCGGGCAGAACCTGTTGCGTCAAGTAGGAGTCGATCGTCGCAGGTGCGCGTAATAGTCAGACCGGAAGCGGTCGCGAATTGTTTGACATCACTATAATCGCTCTCCGAAGGACCATACCGCTCAGTGAATTCCTGAGATGTGAGGTAGTGACCGTATTCCTGATCTTTCGGATCTGAGACGCGCCTGAGGAAGTTGTTCAGTCCAGTCTCGTTACGCAGTCGCATGACGAAAGTGATTGGAATGGCTTCACTCGGATCGTTCTGCTCGATCAAATGCGCAGATCGTATCTTGGCAAGGGGTATATAACCCCCTAGTCTGACATGCGCAACTGGATTAGCGCTACCCAACGACTGGAGCCCTGTCAAAATGGCTACGAGCAGAACGGTGAAGAGGCACTGGTTCCGGCTAATCTGAGATATCATTGCGTTGTCCTTATTGTTTCGCATGTTATCTGCAGTAAAAGTGTACGTCCAAGCTCATGTGCTGGGTAGCCTGTGGTTTGGCCCCAGTAATTGATAATTTGAGCCATTGCAATTGCAACACAACCTGCCGGTGCTTGCTTGACATTGCTGGAGTTCCTAAGGTCAAAAGCGAAGTAGGGGCAAAGAGTATTATATGGTGCTGGACTTTGACTCCAGGTGCTCTTCAAGAGGGGCCCTGCCTGATCTGCATGAAGAGGTGAAACAGATATACAGTAGAAAAACAAGGTTATGAGGCTGAAAAATTGACCTATCTTTTTATAATGAGTGTGTTGTTTATGTGCAAATCGCATTTAAAATTCCTCTTATAATATATCTGATGGTGTTCTGCTCAAAATTACCGTGCGGAATTTGTGCAGCCGATTTGCGCACAAAAGGTAATATATATTTGTTCCCGCGCAGGTGTAAAATCCTGAAGCTTGCTTATCACCAGTTTTGCCGTGCCGCGGAGCCTATTGGGATAAGTAGTAATCCTACGGCGTGCAACGGCGAATTTTATCTCGAATGTTTAACCGTCTTGTGAAACGACGCCATTTATACACATGTATTCGTGTTCGCTTTTTTCATGTCATCACTATTAGTTGGGTGGAGTTTTAACTCGCCAGTTTCCCACATGGAAGTGAACTTGCTTCATTTTAACAAACCAAACTTAAATATTGCTTAAAAAGCAACGACTTAAATTTAAGCTTTTTGGCTTGAATTAGGGTTAGCTTCCTGGCTACGGGAGACACCGATTGATGGCGGATCCAAAGTGGCGTGTTGAGTTGTTCTCGCAATTGTGTGTCTTTCGGCACGGTGAGCGCATGCCGAACTTCGGCACGCGCCGGGTTCAGCTATTGCTGGCTTATCTCGCTATTCTTCCCAAGCGACCGCATCCGCGTGAAGAACTAGTCGAAGCCATTTGGCCTGATAGTGACTGGGAACTGGGCAGAAACAGGCTGAGCAATGCCCTGTCCATGCTGCGCTCGTTCCTTGAGCCGACTGGAACAGCTAGAGGTACCGTACTGTGCACGAGTTCGGCAGGCGTGCTGCTCATGCCTGAGACAGTGGCAACTGACGTGGCCGAGTTCGAGGCTGCACGGGTAGTTGCCCGGCGAATGCACCCTCGGGCAGCGATAACCTACCTAGAGAACGCGGCCAAGCTTTATCAGGGAGAGCTCCTGCCAGGTTATTACGAAGACTGGGTCGAGGCTGCGCGGCAGCGTCTCGACACTGCTTACCAGGAGGTGCTGCACAGGCTTATCCAGACGTTCGCGGAACAAGGTAACCTTGACCAAGCCATCTACTATGCCGAGCGTGGCGTCGCCGTGAATCCTTTCTGGGAGGAGGCTCACCTGGCTTTAATCAACCTGTACGCGGCAGCAGGTCTTCCTTCGGTAGCCTTGCGCCAATACGAAGCGTTGCTACGGGTCTACAAAGAACTTGGGGATACTCCACCGCCTTTCGTTCGCGACTTGCTCGATCAACTGCGCCGAACTCAGAGCATACCAAAGCCGCCTGCCGCATTCCAAGCGTTATCTGATGTTCCTACAGTCCCGAGTGGTTTTAAGAAATCACTCGAGATCAGCAACAATTTTTGGGGGCGTGAAAAAGACTTTACGGAGCTGCTGTCCCTGCTCCTTTCCGGCGGGGTAGCTCCCAACCTTGGAATGTTGGTAACGCTTGTAGGATTAGCAGGCACGGGCAAAACGCGATTGGCGATGGAGCTGACCCAAGCTTTACGGGCATCATTTGGACCACGCGTTTGGTTTATTCCCCTGGCTGGACTCACCGAGGCAAACCAAATTGGATCCGCAATCTCTGAAGCAATGCAGCTGAAGGGATCTCCCAACGACCCGCTTGAACGGTGTGTGCAGGCACTGGGCTGCGAACCGGCAGTGCTCGTGCTGGACAATTTCGAGCATCTGCTTGAGGCAGGGGCTTCCTTGCTCAAGGACATTCTGAGCCGTGTTCCAACACTCACGTGCTTGGTGACCTCACGCCGGCGGTTAGGCGTGGACAGGGAGTGTGAAGTGCTTGTAGAACCACTGCCGGTGCCGTTAGAGGAGGCGGCTCAGCCTATAGATGAGCTGATGAACTGTCCTAGTGTGCAGCTCTTCGTAAGCCGTGCGCAAGCAGCGCGCAGGGGGTTCGTACTCACGGCAGAGAACTCGGAGGCGATCGCGTCGCTTTGCCGCCAATTGGAGGGCCTGCCACTTGCCTTGGAACTGGCTGCCGCATGGGCGCGGGTGCTGACGCCGGCTCAGACATGCAAACGCCTAACAAGGCGGCTTGATCTGCTCGTAAGCCGAGAACCGGGGGCATATCCACATCAGGCTAGCCTACGAGCGTCCCTGGCATGGAGCTGGCATCTGCTGGGGCCAGGATCACAAGGCCTCCTGGCTACACTCTCCATATTTCGGGGAGGGTGGACGCTGGAGGCGGCTGAAGCGGTCGGCGCGGATTCGCTGGCCTTGGAGCACCTCACTCAGCTGCATGAGCATTTACTTATTGCGTCTACAGAGAATGGCGCAGAAATGCGCTTTTCCATGCTGGAAACAATTCGTGAGTTCGCCTCCGAGCAACTGGCGGTGGACAGCGCGGAAACCGTGGCAAACCGTCACGCCGCTTATTGTCTGGCCTGCGCGGAGGAAGCTACACCGCACTTGAGTGGCCCTTCCCAAGACGTTTGGCTGAAGCGCCTCGCGACGGAGACGGACAACATGCGCGCCGCACTCAACTGGTACGCCCAAACCAGCCCCGAGGAAGGCCTGCGGCTGGCCGTCGCCCTTTCGGAGTTCTGGCTGCGGCGGGGCGATTTCCAGGAGGGTCGCCGCCAGCTGAACACGTTGATGCAGCCCGGCAAGGTGACACACCTTCAGGCCAAAGCCTTAGCCGCTGCTGGAAACCTGGCCTGTAACCAGGGGGACTACTCTGCCGCCCAGGTGCTCTATCAGGAGTGCCGCGCGATCGGTGAGAGCCTCGGAGACAAAGCCATCACGTCGTCATCCCTTAACAACCTGGGGCTAGTCGCACAGCATTTCGGCCAGCCTGACAAGGCTCGCCTCCTTTACGCCGAAAGCCTGGAAATTGACCGTGAGCGCGGGGATGCGCTCGGCGTTGCCAAGTCGCTGCACAACCTGGGGGTGTTCGCCTATGCCGAGGGCGACTACCCCGTCGCGCAGCAACTGTGGGAAGAGGCCAGCGGCGAGTACCGGCGGCTGGGGGACGCGTTGGGTGAGGCCAACGCGCTCAATAACGTGGGGCTGGCGGTGCGGGATCAGGGCCACTACAACGAGGCGCGTTCCCTCTTCGAGCAGGTGCTGCAAGTCGCCCGCCATTTTGCCAACGATCAATTGCTCTCGTATGCGTTCAACAACCTTGGCATGGTCGCTGACTATCAGGGCGACCTTGATGCAGCTCAGGATCTGTATGAGCAGAGCCTCGTACTCAAACGCAAGCTCGGCTTGGAGAAGGGCATAAGCGTTACCCTTTCCAATCTTGGCACTATCCGTAGGAAGCGAGGGGATTTTGTGGGGGCGCAGAGTTCGCTTCAAGAAGGCTTGAATATCCGTTGGAAGTCTCAGGACCGGAAAGGAATTGCCCGGGACCTTGAAGAGTTCGGCTTGCTTGCCCTTGCCTGCGGTGATAAGGCTGAGGCACTGCGACGATTTGGATGCGCCGAAGCACTTCGTATTGAGATCAAGTTTCCCCGTGCCCTTCCTGACTGTCGCGACGTGAACCGAGAGCTAGCTGCACTAGAAGCCGAGATAGGTAAAGACAATTTTGCCCAGCTTCAAGCTGTAGGTCGAGCTACTGCACTCGTTGTCACGGTGCAGGACTGCCTAAAGATTGGCCTGCCATGGCCCAAATCTTAACCAGCACTGATGAAAAGACACGTTCTGTTACTGGCGAGAGGCACCTGCATGTCGATAAGGGAAGCCGTCGAACACGGTGCTCATCCTGGATGTCAGCAGTACCGGCTACCCTCGCGGCTATACGTGGGGGAACACTCTAGGTTTGCCTGGTTTTTTCTCTAAGCTCCTTGTAGTATGACCCTTTAAAACCGGCAAATAGCGCAGATGTGCAAAGGCATACTTGCTACCGCTCCGCAACAGTTGCATGACGAACCTGCCGAACTGCACCTGCATCTTCGGCAGTCCGTCGCTGGCACAACGGGTGGTTCAGTATCCTCTCCAGCCACCGTCTGATCGCTCCCTGAGTAAATGCGTTGACCACCAACACCAGGGCTGTCGCTGCATAATGGCGCTCATCAGCACTTCCCAGCGGCAGCAGGCGGGCCAGAAACGAGAGCGCCAGCCCGTACAGTTCCAGAGCTAACGCGATCAGACCCGCATAGACGAAAGCTGCGCGAATGACCAGCCGCACGTCGAACAGGTGGTGGACGAACACGGCGTCGGACACGGCCAGCAGAAAGAGGATCGTCGAGAGCGTTCCCACGTGGATGAAGTGGAAGTTCCCGAAGGCATACGGCAGCAATACGTTGGTTGTCAGGGCTATCGCGGCTGTCAGCAACGCGCCGCACCCGATTAAACGAAGCTGGCTGCGGGTATCCGGTAGGGCTTCCGGTGGGGGCTGGAAGGCGGCGAGCAGAGAAGCAGCGAGGAATACAACGACGTGGAGGATATACGGGACGAACAACGGACCATACAGCGTGACGTGCTGGCCTGCCACGACCAGTTCCGCCTGGTCCACAAACGGCGTCACCAGAGTTAGAATGAAGATCAGAGCTGTTTCCGGCCACAGCCACCGCATCGCTGGCAGTGAGGGCTGCCCCGCGATGTCGCACACGAACAGGAATCCGAAGGTAACGGCGGGAACGAGGCAGGCAAAGTTAAGGCGTCCCAGCCACAGCAATTCAGCGGACGGGAGCTGCAGACCCAAAGGCAAACCGAACACAAAGAGGCTCGCGACCCAGCCGAGAAGTGCCAGCAGAAGCAGGGCGAAGTGGCGGTGGAGCCTTGAGCGTGGGTTCTTGGCGAGGATCAGCAGTGCGGCGGCGGCCAGGAACAGAAGGCAAAGTCCGTAAAGGGCGGCAGTGAGTACGGACATGAAAGGGACTGAAAAAGAAAGAATGGATGAAGTACCTCTTTCCGCATTGTCTCAGGCGCTGCCCGCCGCCGTCAACGCCGCGTAAACCCTGCCAGTCACGCTACGGCTCCTGTCGGTTACAGAACTTCTCGGTCACGGTATCCTTGAGCGACAAGGGCGCGGTAAGCGTCGGAGTTCTCCGCCTTTTAGACGATGGCCCGCTCGATCTGCCGGACGCTTGCCCGGCACAGGAAGCAGTCCTCTCCCCAATGCTGCCGAAGTTCGCCGACGATTTCCAATGGCCAGCCCATGCGGCGGTAGACGCGCAAGGTGGGCGGCGTCGCTTCCATGAGGATCGTCTCGATGCCCTGCGCGTCGCACCAGCGCCACAGCTCGACGCATAGGGGCCAGAACAAGCCGGGGTGGCCTCGGTACTCCTTTGCCAGGGCCAGGATGGTGACATGGGCGGCAGAAGCCTCCTTGATCTCCACTTCCGGCCAAACCCGCCGGAAAGGCAAGCTGTTCCCTGTTCCTGCCACGACCTGCAGTCCGCCGGCAATCTCTTCCTCCACGATTATTGCCAGGTGTTGAGCAGCTTCTTGGCAGTCGCGCAGCTGATTTCCCGGCTGCCACGACAGTTCGGTTGCAATCTTCTCGAACACAGAAAGCAACAGGTTCACTTCGCTGGGCAGGACGAGCAGCGCGACGCAGATATCCTGTGTGCGGTAGAGTGTTTTCACGGAGTGGGGCCTCCACGATCGTAAAATGGACTTGGCCCCGCCCGATGCGGGTAAGGAACTCTACCCTATAGGTTGTCAATATGTCAAGACATCTTTACAAAATCAAAAAGCCTTTCCCTATGGGCCGATGCAATCGCAAAAAAACCGCCACCAGAGCGGAAGTGCCTAAAAGGTGATCTCGGCCGGGTTGATCCCCAGAGAGCGGAACGTCTTCAGCAACGCATGCTTGGACTGCCGCGAGATGTGCAGCTCGTCCCAGCCCATCTTCTGGATAATCGCCACGTATCCGATCAACCGCGCAATCGCATCCGCCCGGAACTGGCTTGCCCTGAGTTTGGCCACCAGATCGGGAACGGTCATCTAAGGAACATTATACCGGATAAGCCTGCCCGCTCTCTTCTTACAAGCGCGCCATGTCGTCGGCCTTCGGCTCGCCGTTTACAACGGGCGTGATACAAAAAAGCGGATTGTCAGGCCCCTCCGATGTAGCAAACACTTCTTCAAAGACCTCCAGGTGGCGCCCATTCTGCGTCAGGGTTTGGAATGCCCTGTACTGCAATCCGGCATCATCGGCGGCACCCGGCTTGACTAAAATGTAACGGGGCGGCACCGGAAAACGGCGCGCTGCTGAAAAGTCGGTCGAAACTTGAGCTTGAAGAAATTCAGCTTTTCCTGATCGGTTCCCTCCCTATCGTGCGTAGTCGCTCCAAGTTCACGAATGATGCCGTCATCTACGAAAACGAATAAGTTGAACAGCCGCTCGGTCATTACCCTGCCTCCTTACAACGCTGCTGGAGAGTAAGTGCCATCGCACAAATTGAGTGACGATTCTCCCCTTACACTGAACATTTTACCTTGCAGGCGACACCTCTTCCCTAACGGTGACGCCCAGCGCGCGGATGACAGCCCGCACCCGCGCTAGACTTGCCGACGTGTACTCCGTCGCTTCGTACTTCTGCACCTGCTGCTCTTTCAGGCCCAGCCGTTCCGCCAACTCTCTCTGGCTCAGGCCCGCCGCGATGCGCGCTTTGATCAGCGTGCGGGGCAGTTCGTCGAAGGAACCTGCCGGGAACGCGCGCGTTCCCCCATCCCGCAGCGCCTCGTACTCGGCCAGCTCTTGCCGCAGGCTGTCCCGCTGGCTTCGCATGGCATCCAATTGTGCTTTGTGGAGCAGCAGATGTACGCCTTCCGGCAGCCCTACGTGCTCCATGTCCGTCAGCGCCTGCTCAAACTTCCCCGTTTGTGATTTCGTGATGCGGTACTGTCGCTCGTTCTTGATCATCATCCGTCCTCCTTTCCCGTCTCCTGTTTACTGTTTATCTTCCAAGGAACCTGCTGCAAAGTCTTGCGCCTGCACGTCGATCGCTACGATACCCTTGGTCCCGCCTGTCTCCCGGTCCGTTTGGAAGAACTCCAGGAAGGTGCGTCCGCTTGCTCCTTCCGGCAGTTCTGCCGGGAACAGCTCGCCGCCGTATTTGGCTTTCTGCACCGCCCTGCCGCCGCTAAAGTCCAGCAGCACCGGATCGAGCCGGTCCGGGTCCACGCCCGCGATCCCCCAGCAAGCGTCGAAGTCCCCCGGTTCCTGCTTGGCGGTGACGAAGCTGCCGTCCACGTAGGCCAGGATGCATCCGGCTTCCTGAAGGCTCCGTAGCGCCACCGCAAGCCCGGCGAGCAGCCGCTGGCGCCGCTCAGAAAAGCCGAAGCGTGTGGTGAACTCCGTCCAGTCGGCAGCATGGATGCCGGCAGGCAGATGGCCGCGCGCGTCAAAGGGCGCGAGCATGACACGTACCAGTCTTGTTCATGACACAATTATATCGTTATGTTGGCTATCTGTCAAGGAGACGTGCTGGACGCGGTCATCTTCTAATACCGTCCCTGGATGCACCGCGCGTTGCCGCTGATCCTGTTCTCCGCTACGCTCCTCCCGAAGGGCAACGCTCTTCACACCCAAACCAAGGAGGTAAGCGTCTTCATGACACTTGATGAAGCCCGGCTGATGGCGAACGTCAACGCCCGAGCCCATAGCTTATTTGACAGCGGCTACCGCGCTCGCTGGCGGGGGCAGCACGCACTGGAAATCCGCAGTCCCAAGGGGAAGGTTTACCAGGTAAACACCCTCACGGGCGGTTGCGACTGCCCCTTCTTCCAAAAGCATGCTGGCCGTTACGATTGCAAGCATGCACTCGGGGCAAGAAGATTGCTTTCTCGCCAGCGTGCCTGCCGCCGGTTCATCACCACCCTGCTGCTGCGGATCTGGGCCGACCTGGAAGACGGCAGCCTGGACGGTACGGACGTGCAGTTCTACGAAGAGGAGCGTGCCGAGCCAGACCGTGAAACGGAGGCTGCACATGCCACCTCCTGATGCACTATCCACCGCTGGCGCTGCCTCCCGCTTTCCTCTGGGCCGGATCGTCGCCACCCCGGCGGCCCTCGCGGCGCTTGTCGTGGCTAAAATGTCTCCCCACACGCTGCTGGCCCGGCACGCGCGCAGCGACTGGGGCGACCTGAACGACCACGACCGGCAGGAAAACGAGCAGGCGCTGGCCAACGTGACCCGCCTGCTGTCCGCGTACCTCCTGCCAGACGGTTCCAAAGTGTGGATCATCACGGAGGCCGACCGCTCCGCCACCACGCTGCTGCTGCCCGACGAATACTGACCCCGGATACCTGTTGGACACCTATCCTCTCCCGCGCCATTTCCGGCGCGGGCTTTTTTTGGCGTTGCCATGTTCCGCGCTTGCCTTTGCAGTGCTTTCCCGCACCATTCGCCCTTTCCCTCTGCGCGGACGCACCGCAGATTGCCGACCACTGCCCTGCGTGCTGCCGTGGGGGAATGACCAATCTCCCCGCGCCCCCATTCTCTGTGCTGTACGCCGATCCGCCTTGGCGGCTCAAGGGCGGCGTGAAGATGCCCTACCCGATGATGAGCACGCGGGACATCAGCGTCCTACCCGTTGCGGACGTGGCTGCCCCGGATTGCCTACTGTTCCTGTGGGCGGTGCCTGCACACCTGCCCGACGCCCTGGCCGTCATCCGCGCCTGGGGCTTTATCTACAAGACCGTGGCCTTCACCTGGGTCAAGCGCACGCCCCTGAACACCGGCTTTCTGACGGGTCGGGGCTACTGGACCCATTCCAACGCCGAGCCGTGCCTGCTGGCGACAAGGGGGCAGCCCCAGCGGGTCGGCACCGGCGTTTCCAGCCTGATCGTGTCGCCCCGGCGCGAGCATTCCCGCAAGCCCGACGAGGTGCGGGAGCGCATCGTGAGGATCGCCGGGAACGCGCCGCGCGCCGAACTGTTTGCCCGGCAGCGCACCCCCGGCTGGAGCGCCTGGGGCAACGAGGTTGATTGTGACTTCCCCCTCCGCCCCTGCTAATTTGCCCTTGCCGCTGCGCCCGCGCACCTGACGTTGCCGATTGCTTCGCCCCTCCCTATTCTGCTTCCTGAAGAGCGCCCACGGCCCAAAGCCTACGGCCAATCCCCCTCTTCGCCCGCTCCTTGACAGACCTGGGATAGAGACAAGCATTTGTTTGCTGTTTGTACCTTTGTTTGCCGGGGAGCGGGAAGGAGTATCTCATGCCTCCCTCACTCTCTCCTCTTGCCGATCCTTCGGGTTCAGCACCGACGGCTTTGCCACCCGCGCAAGCCGCCGCGACACTTGATCCCCTGCCCTCCTCGTCTCTCTCCGTTCCTGATCAGTTCGCCCTGAACCTGCCCGCCCGGCAAGGACTGGACGAAGTGCGCGGGCGGGTTCTGGCTGACGACGAGGGCAAGTGGGACGTCATCCTCCCACGCCACAGCCTGCTCATGGACAGGGGCACCCTCCTGCTGCCCGCCGAGTACGAGGGGGATTATCCTCCATCCATGACCCTCTCCCCCTGGGCCACCGCACAGGCCTGCACCCGCCTCGGCATCCCTACCGCCTACTTTCGCCGCTGCCCCCCTCCCCTCCAGGACGCACAGTTCAACCACTGGGCCTGGAAAGGAACCGGCATCCACGAGGACAGCGACTGGGACGACGAACCCGAAGCCCCGCCCACGCAGGACGCGGCCCCGGAGCGCTGGCTGCTGCGGGCCAAAGAAGGTCAGGTGCGCGGCATCCTGTCCCAGCGCTACGTGCGCCTGGACAACCATCAGCTCCTGGACTGCCTTCACCCGCTGCTGCAAAGCCGCTACGAAGTCAAGTCCCTCGCGCTGACCGAGGAGAGCCTGCACCTGCGCCTGGTCGATCCCGCCCTCGCCCGCGACGTGCTCCCAAACGACCGGCTGGTCGTGGGGCTGCACGTGGCGAACAGCGAGGTAGGAAGACGGGCGGTGTCCGTGGATGCCCTCGTGTACCGGCTGGTCTGTGCCAACGGCCTGATCAAGCTGGTGCGGGGCAGGAGCCTTTTGCGCCACCGGCACGTTTCCTGGGACGAGCCTCGCTTTGCTTCCTCTTTGGAGAGGGCACTTGGCGAGGCACTGACGGCAGGCGCGGGCCTGATCGAGCAGCTCTCGTGGGCCGCACGGACGCCCGTTGCGGACGTGGAGGGGACGCTGGCCGCCCTGGTTCATCAGGGCAGCCTGACGCAGGAGCTGCGGGAGAAGGTGCGCCGGGCGCTGCTCGGCACGCCTCCCTCGCAGCAAGAGACGGCTTACGGGCTGGTCAACGCGCTGACGTTTGTGGCGCAGGGTCTATGTCCCGACGACCGCTACGACCTGGAAGTGCTGGCGGGGCGGCTGCTGGAGAACGGGTTTCCAAAGCCCGTCACCTCAGCAGATGCTCGCCTCACACCGGGGATGCGGCCATGACTGATAAAGCCATGACTGACAAGGCTATGAGCGGCACGGATGTTCTTCCAAACAAGAATATTCTGAGCATCATGCGCTACGGACGTCTCTGGGCGGTCTACGACAACCGCTGCAAACAGCAGAGTGTCAGAAAGGAGAACGTCGCAAAGCAGAACGTCGAGCAGCTTGTCTGCGTGACGGTCTACAAGAAAGGAGCGCAGGAAGTGGTGCGACGGCTTGAGGCTGCTGCTCCATTGATAGATGAAGAAACAACGGACGGATCCTGCCGGGGCTGCACCCTGGCAGGAAACGGCCACGACGAGTGAGGCTTCCTTACGGAAGCCACGACAAGAGAAAGTGCAACAAGAAAGGAAAAGAAGATGGCATATGCCAAGGAGCTGACTATCGCCCTGGGCCAGACGGTCTTCGCAGGCGACAGCCAGAGCGAAGAACGCATCACCAGCCAGGAGGCGCGGGTGGAAGTCACCTACGTTCTGGAACGAGACGACATGGACGTGCCGCTGCTTGCCAGCGTCAAGGCGGCGGAAGTGCAGCATGCGCTGTGTGCCGCGCGCCAGCAATTGCACAGGCAGCCGGAGCCAATGGGCAGGCAGCCAGATGCAGCGGACATGAGGCCTGTACCTTCCACGGCGAACGGGCACGGCAGCGACTCTCCGTTCAAGCCGGGCGCTTCCGCTGCCAACTCAACTGCCACCCATTCTGCCGGCAGTGTTCGCGCGAATGGCACTGTAGGCAGGCAGAGCGGCGGCTACAACCGTACCACTGCCTCACCGCTCGCACCTGCCGCCCCAGAGGATCAGGCCGAGTGCATCACCCAGGCGCAGAAACTTGCCATCCGATCGATGTTCACTCGCCTGAGCATGAACGAGCCGCAGGCGCGCGCCCTAGTGCACGAGCAGTGCGGCAAGTGGGCGCTGGAAGGGCTGACCAAAGAGGAAGCCAAGCAGCTCCTGCAATACCTTCAACAGGGGGAGCGCGAACAAACCGGCAGAGACTAGACGATGAGCAGAGACTAGACGACAGAAAGGAACCGAGACGATGAGAACGCAGCCGCGAATGCCCGCGCCGGAGCGCACGGCGCAGGAACGAAACGTTGCGGAGCGCAATGCTCCGCACAGAGAGACAGACGACGTTTTCACGGACGCCGCCCTCCGCAGGAACGGCAGCGCTCCCGCTAGCACTGTTCAGCCTGATGCTGTAAGCAGCACGGTACCCGACGCCATGCAGCAAAGCCCCCTGGCTGTCAGTTCTGGCCCCGCGTCGGAACTGGACGGGCAGGAAGAGCTGGGGCCAAGCCTCAACTGGGTGTCCCTGGACGCCCCGCGAGGCATGCTGGTCTGCAAGAACCTGGACCTTGAAGTGACGGAGTTCAGCGGCACCTTCGTGGAAAGCCGCGTGGTGCGCGTGATGAAGGACAACGACGGCACCGTCTTCTGCGCCTCCTCCAATCGGAGCGTGGCGGACGTAGGCAGGCCGGGCCGGGAATGCGCCACGTGCGAGGATAGGGGCGAGAGCTGCTTCCCGCGCTGGTGGATCGCCTGGCAAGAAGAGGACAGCGGGCAGGTATTCGCCCACACGCTCTCGCAGACAGGGACATTGAACTTCACCCGCTATGTGAGCAAGCTGGAGCGCCAGGGGATCAAGCCCAGCCAGACGCTGACGCGCCTGTTCGTGGAAGAGGCCCGGCGCCAGAAAGCAGGGACGGTCTACCGCCGCCTTCAGTTCGAGCAACACGACCCGTTTGCAGATTAGTCATATGATCCGTTTGCAGATTGCTTGTGCGTTTCTTGATTTATTCCGCTATGCGCAGCCATTCGGCTTCGCAGAAAGTCCCGCCGTTTGGAGGATAGGCAGCGACCCGGCGTTCCCCTTTGCGGGGGAGTACCGGGGATCAGTCTGTGCGAGGCCTGCAGCGGCGGGCAGTCTCCCTCTCTTGCTAGAGGGAGCACATCCTCATCCGGGGAAGCCAATCAGCTCCCTACTCCGCCCCCGACCACAGCGCCGGGGGCTTTTTATTTGGTTGACAACGGCTGCTGGATTATTCCAACTTCTGATTTATTCCGGCTGCTGGCGAGCAACGCCGTCATCCAGCGCCGCTGCAAACTGTGCGGGAGACACGATGCGAACGGATTGGTCAACCGAGGATCGTCCCAAACCGTCCGGAAACTTCTGGTGCCAGCCCGGCGGGACGGGTGACCTCCAACCTTTGGTGCCGCCCAACATAGCCGCTCTCTAACCAAGGTAGCGGCTTTCCAGGCAGCAGGGAATCTGAATGCTGCTGCGTGTCACGCAGATAGCCACTCTCAAGAAACTTTCCTTTTATGAGAACTCGGTTTCACAGTAAGTGTTCCGTTTGCCAAATGCCACACGCTACAATTGACCGCCCTCTCAGGCAAATCCACGGCTTCACAACCCTTTTTTTGTTCTCGCAGCGCTCCGCAAAAAATTTTGTATTTTTTATCGCAAACCCTTGACAAGTAAGTTTGCTTGCCTTACAATAATGGCATACCACATCCGGTCTTTATGCCAGCCTCTTTGCACAGACCCGCAAAGCCCTGCTGGATGAAGCCAATCCTTCCTCCTGCTTTCCTTTCAGCTTGTATTGGAAGAGACGCACTGACGACGCTTTGAGCCGGCCCAAAGCCGGCTGATCATAGTTCTTGTTGTAATGCTTATTACTCGGCTCTTGTCGTTATTTGCGCTTTTTTGCTGTTCCACTTCTTGATTTCGCTAGGTCGTTGTTGTGCGGTGACATTGCTATGCCATCTGATTTTTGAACCTATCTTATAGGACTGGTCACGTCTAAAATTCAACACTTCTTTACCTTAGAACGAATGGCGTAAAACGAGCTCTACGCCATAATATTTCTAATTTGTAGACGCTAAACAAGCACATAAATACGCCTGCTATTCCTAGATACCGAGACCAACTAGCCCTGAGTTGCCTTTGGCAGAAAACAGGAAAAGTTGGCTCACTCCCACGGGGCTTGTAGTGCTACAAATTTCTCCATGACGCTATAGGATTTGGACATTCTCACCTGAAATCTACAGGAGAACACTGTGTACAAAGTTTCATCTTTTCGCCTTCGTCACTCGCGTGTCATTCGTGCGTTATCCTGGGTACTCGCAGTCCTGCTGCTAATTCCATTATCGTTCCCCTTTGTACCGGCACACGCCGATGTAGTACCCATTTCTACAATTGCCTTAGCAATTGCCCTGCATCGCGCAGAACCAAAAACGCCGACTACTCCAGTGGTTGTCCCCAGTGCTGCAAGTCGGCTTGCTGACATCCCTTACAACACTTCGCGTGGACCCGTATCCGTTGCGGCCACTCAGTCCGCGCTTCTGCCTAAACCTATAGCAACATCACATCAGCTTACAGAGCAAGGTACCTCTCTGACTCTCCTTGATGAAGTCGGGCATCTAGTACGCCCCATCACTATGGCGCAAGTGCTTACCTGGAAACGAGAATTGACGAATGGGCAACTTCCTACGGAGCGCCGTGCCCTGTTGCACCTTTGGCTCGGCGAATGGCAACTTTCCTACAACGCCCAACCACGCACATCTGCAGAGCATTTTCGCACTACTCAGCATTTGACTGCCAAAACTGATCGCCTGCATGGACTGGCAGCCTATGACACCTGCCTTACATTTTTCTATCAAGGTGCGTATTCTCAGGCTACAGATGCCTTCCAAGCTCTTCTTCGGCCCAAGACCATTTATCCCGGCTACGATCTCCGCAAGTGCGCGTTATGGCTTCGTCATGCCAGCGCCTGCGCTGGCTACCACGACCAGCGGGCTAAGCAAGGCATTCCGGAGCCGCCGCGTCTCGACCCGGAGTGCGGCATAGCTGCCCTTGCAGCAGGTTTGCGTTCTCTGAAGTTGCCTTACGACCGGAATTTGCTGCTCAAGTCGTGCCGAGTAACGGGACAGGGCAGCAGCCTGGCAGATATACAAGAAGCCGGCATCAAGATGGGAGTAACGGTGCATATCCTTGGGGCTGACGATCAGGGCCTGATGGCACTGCCTAAGCCACTTATTGCCCATGTGGAGCATGACCACTTTGTGGCGCTGGTGCGCGCAGACAAAGCTGGTGTGTCTTACCTTTGTTCCGACTGTGGCGCATGGCCAGGCGGCCGGGTGAACCTGACTTGGAAACAGTGGCATTTGCTGGAGGCGGATACTTATGGGGCCATTTGCCTCAAAGGCAGCGCTTGGGACAAAATCCTTGCGGCAGCTTTAGCTGCTTCCAGGGGCACTCTTAAGAACGCCCAATTGCCGGTCGAAATAGCCAGCGCAGGCCAATTAACTGGTTTAGGAGCGGCACGAATTTCAATGGTGCTTCCAGCGGCAGTTGTCGCGTTGCGCCGACACATCGTGCGGGTGCTTACAGGTGGACGGTATTCATCCTGCGACCGTACGTACGGTTCGTTGCATTGTATTGATAACATGACCTGTTGCTGGATAGACACATCTGGCCCGGAGGCAAGCAAATCACAAATGGGTAGTTCCGCGGGGGCTCCCGTAAACCTGGCTACAGGCGAAGAAGAGTACGCTTCACCTTCTGACTTGACTGTTTACAATCCGAACGGGCCATCTATCACCTGGCGGCGGTTCTACCACGACCTTGGAGGATTACGACAGGAGACACCCAGTGGAGGATTTGGATATGGTTGGTCAACTCCCTATGACTACTCGATCGCAGTCGGCTATTCCAACAACAGCTATACAATCTACGTCGTTACGCCTAGTGGTGGATATTTTAGCGGATCTGCAAACACTAGTTCTGCGCCAACGGCCGCAAATCCTCGCATTCCGGTGGTACTGCCCCCAGGCACACCTATGTCGCTAGAGTGGGATTATAACCCAAGTTTAGGAAGAGATGATTTCGTACTCACGTTTCCAGATCGCTCGCAGTGGCAGATCGCACAACAAACAGGCCGTTTTAGTTCTTACCCATTCGGAAATTATGCTACTTTTTATACGGTAAGCCGCATTACAGATCGTAATGGAAACTATATCATCTTCAACAACTTTGGAAACACTGGCCCCAGTACTATTACCGATAGCAATGGAAAAGTTTTGCTGAGTATCAATGTTGACCCAAACAGCCATTATATGACGTCTGTATCAGATACTTACGGACGAAGTATTTACTATCATGTCGGCCTTTACGGTCTTGTTCAAGGTACTAACCAACCTCATTTTCCCAATGTAGACCAGGTTTCTCAGATTGTACCTAGTACGGTAACATCCACCACAGCCTTGAGTCAGTACCGTCGCTTTACCTACGGCTACACGACTTCCTATGGCAGCCATACTGTCGGCGATGGCGCGGCCTTCCTGCACACGATTACTGTGCCTTCGCCCATGGGGAGCGGAACGAGTACCAGCACCATTAATTATAACGATAGTGTACTTGTCAGCAGCATTGTAGATGCTAACCGCAACACCCGTACTTACAACTATTCATCTGCTGATGGTAACCATACGAGTGTCACAGTTACTGACCCCAACAATGTTTCTATCTACTCCTACACCGTGGGCTACAATGGGGATATGAGCGGCACCAGTAAAACCGATGGTTCAGGCAACTCCATCGTGCAAAAAATGTTTCAGGATCCAAATAACCCTTTGCGCCCCTCATCCGTAACTGATGGTAACAATAAGGTTACGCAGTGCATATGGGATAGCTTCGGAAACTTACACCAAAAGACCAGTCCGCGCGGCACGGTAACTAACTATACTTATGCGTTCCCTACTGGCAATGTCCCTTCGATCGTTAACAGCGTCGTTAAGCCCAATGCTTTTGCACTCGGAGAACTGATAAGTACAACGGAAGGTACAAAGACGGCCACCAGCTATACGTATTATGAGCCGAGCGGCCTCATTAATACGATTACCAAACCCGTGCCTGGTACCATCAATGGACCAAACACCGTCAGCTATTCTTTTACCTACGACAGTCTCGGCGACTGTTTGACGATGAGAACGCCCGGCAACAATTCCACCGTTATAGGCAACGCCGACCAAGGCATTGTCACCACGTTCAACTACGGCTCGTCCCCGGCAATAGGACAGCCACTGACCGAGACGGATAACGTTGGCCAGACAATACGCTTCGGCTATGACAGACAAGGCAATCGAACAAGCATGTCGGACGCGCTGGGAAACGAAACCGACATCAGCTACAACTTGGCTAACCAACCATTGACCACCACTGCCCCCGCTACGGGCCAAACGGGAAACGGTCGTGCAACACAAACTAACAATTACTTATATGTCGGCGGCCCGCTTGCTAATAGCACTAACAGCTCTTTTGCCAGCGTGACTAGCTACGACGAGAGTGGACAGGCGGTGCGGGCTATCAACGACAGCTATGGACCGGAAGGAGAGCCCTTATCTGTTACGGGCAGCACGGAGCCGGTTAGCTATGGCTATGACGCGCTGTACCGCCAGAGCAGCCTTACGGACGGTAGCGGCAACACGACTCACTATTACTACACCGCGCAGGGATACCTCGGCGGCGTCACGTATCCTGGCTACAGCGGCTCCGCATGGCCCAACCTCAGCGGTAAAGACAGTTTACGGTTTACGAACTACGATCCCAACGGCAACGCACTCCAGCGCGTCGACGGCAACGGAGTAGCCACCAATTATACATATAACGCGGATCCTGAGAGCTTATTGACGCAGATCAGTTATGTTTATCCCGCCGGATATACTGGCGGCATGACGGGAACCGTCTCCTTCGCGTACGATTCCTACGGGCGGCGCGGGAGCATGAACGATGGCACTGGTAGTGTCACCTATACTTACGACGATGCCGATAACCCCCTCAGCGTCACCACAACTTATACCAACCTGCCTGCTCAAGGGATCACCTACAGCTATTACTCAGACAACAGCCGCGAAAGCATGGGTACCCCCGCAGGAACCTTCTCCTACCAGTACGATAGTGACGGGCGTCTAAGCCAGCTGACCAATCCCTACGGTGAAATTTCTAACTGGCAGTATCTGAACAACAGTTGGCTGCAGAAGCAAATACTTGCTAATTCCTCCGGCAGCACAGTTGCCGCAACAACCTATACGTATAACCCACGTGGTCAAATGACAGACTTGCAAACCCGCAACGGTGCTGGCACACTGCTTTCCGACTTCACCACTCCCAGGGTAGGTGGCTATGATGGGGTAGGCAACCGCACCCAAGTCACAGCTAGTATTCCAAGTGCTCCCGCTAGATACAGCGGCACGACCACTTATGCTTACGACTACGGGCAGAAGGCCAACCCAGCTTTGAACCGAAGCCAACTTACGCAGGAGGCTTCCACTCGCCTTAGAGGCTCCTATCCCGACGACGTCTACAGCTATACTGACACTTTTAGTTATGATGGCGGTACCAGCACTGGCCCTGGCAACCCAACATCCTTCCAGGGTCCTATCCATACCTTCAACGTAGACAATCAGGATACGTCCAACACATACGACGGCAACGGTAACCCGACCACCTACAACTCCAGTGGGCTACTTTTTACCTTCGATCCCGAAAACCGACCGACAGTCTTTTCATCCCTAGGATCGACAGGAACTTACACCGCAGCTTACACCGGAGACGGATTACGGGCCTTGAAGTTATACACCGATTCGTCGACCAACTCCTCTCGGTCAATTTACTACCTTTATGACGGCGATAAGCCTGTCTGCGAACTAGATTCTACAGCAACAGTAAAAATGCTCAACACGTTTGGAAGCAACGGCCTAGTTTCTCGCCGTGGTCGGGTGTCGGGATTATTTTACACATTTGATATGTCGGGGAATGTAGCACAACGATTGGACAGTACGGGCAACATCAACTCAACTGACTTGTGCAGTGGATTTGGACAGCGACAAACCAATATCTACGATAGGTCTGGGCAGCAACGAACTACGAGTGCATACGACGTGTTCGGCTTCAGCGGTCAGTGGGGGGCTTACACAGAGGAAACTAGCCTGGTGCTGATGACGCACCGCTACTACGACCCGCAGTCCGGGAGATTTCTGACCCGCGATCCTATTAGCTACAAAGGTGGCATCAACCTATATGGATACTGTCAGAACGACCCATCCAACCAGAATGACCCCTTGGGATTATCGTGCCTCGATGTTTTGCAGGATTGTGTCGAGCAAGCAATATCGGCGAGTGTTAAAGTGTTTCTTGAGCTTTTTGGGAGTTGCTTTGCACTGGTCTACTTGGCAGCGAGGGTCAGTTGTGCTGAAAGCTTTCTCTTAGGGCCAGAAGCTTTCGCCGCGTGCATGGCAGCAGCTTGCGCTGCGGGAGCAGCAGTATGCGGTGTAGCTGCTGTTGCTGCCGCCGTAATAGAGTTAGCATATAACCTCGCATCATGCTACTGGGATTACTGGCACTGTCCTGGAGGAACTATGTTGATATGCCTCCCCCATAGCGACTCTGGACCACCTCATCGCGGACTGCTAAAGACATCCTAGATAATGGATAATATGTAGAATACTCCTGTATGCCTAATATTAGCGGTTACCAATCCTAACCGGTAATATCAGGCATACGTTTGTTTGTGGCATATTAATATTCAGCGATTTGGACGAAAAGTAACATGGATGCGATAAAGGTCTACCGCCTACAATCAACTTACATACTCTTAAAAATAAGTGCATCAGCCTTGATTAGCATTATTCTTGTCTGGTTTTATAATGAACCATTAGAGTTATCAAGCAGTATCTGGGTAGAAGCTATTCTACGCAGTAGTGCATTACTGACGGGCAGTGCTTTTTGTGGGTACGCTGCTGTTACTATACTAAGATGGCGATACTTCGAAGTAAAAATCAGTTCCACAGGTATATATTATCAAGATTGGTTGTGTGGGAGAAAGCATATTTCAGAGCGATGGGAGGATGTGTTTAAGGTTTACGAAGACAGCCGCGGAAGTGTTTATAGTGCAAACGGTCGTAACTTCGTACTACTTGCTTCCTTACCACACTATGTTGGTTTGATAGATGAATTGAATTCCCATTGTCAACTTACAGCAGATATTGCTTCAGTCAATTCGATAGATTTGCAAGAAGCCGAAAAAGCTGTTGAAGATGGCAATACAGCGCAAGCGGTCCAAATTCTACAGCTACAATCTGGCTTAACAAGAAGTTCAGCTATTAGCATTGTACTTCCTCTTTCCTTTGCGCAACAAAGAACACGAAGGCCAGTTAAATCCGATGAGTTAGTTTTGGCGCGAGCAAATTTTCTTATTTTTCTAATATGGCTTGTATTAACGCTGTTTTTGGCCGTCAATACACATACGCGATAAGATTACTGTCCACAGCAGAACTAAGAATAGAATAGTGCCAGAACAACGCTTCGTTTTTATTGGTGGGGGCGGAAATTAGTATAAGCTTCCGGCACCGCCTCAACCCGCACTGCTCCCGGCACCAGGACAGCCACGTCTCGCAGCACGGCCTCAAATGCCGCTGCCCGCTCCGGCGTCACGGCGTAGCGCTGCGCCATCTTGGGCCGTGCCAGCACCCGCGCCAGCTCCTGCAAAATGCTTTCGGACAGGATCAGGACGAACTCCCGTGCCAGGGCGCGGCGCAGCAGGCGTGCGGGCAGGCTGCCGGGGCGGATCAGGGCGCTCACCAACACGTTGGTATCCAGCACCGCCAGGAGCAGGAGTGTCACCGGCTCTGATCCTGCGCTCCGTGCTGAACTTCCTGTGCTCCGTGCCGGACAGCCTGCGTTTCTTCCAGAACGTCCCGCTCGGCAGCGGCCTGGTCTTCGGCGGCAGGAGCGCCTGCCCAGAGCGCCTCCATGCGCGCCGTGGCCTCGGTGCGCTGCTGCTCCAGCTTCCGGTACTGCTCCATCGGGATGAGGACGCCCATAGCTTTGCCAGCCCGCTCCACGACGACTTCGTCGCCCCGGTAGAAGACGCTTTCCAGAAGCTGGCCGAAGTTTTTGCGGGCCATCATGGCGGGGATGCGCTTAGTCATTGGACGTACTCTCTATGGGTCATGGGACGTGCCTTCATCAGCGCAGTCGCTGTATCAAGCGTTGTGATTATATCAATTGACAGGGTCATACCACAACGCACGCTGAAAAGCAGCCTCCGTTCTGCATCGGACAATAGCTTCACAGTGGATAATGGAGTGGACATTCGGGCGGACAATGATAGGACATCCCATTGTCCACTCCGCCGCCCGGTGTGTTCAGATGGCAGCGGCCCCTTAAAGCCTTCTATTTACGGTATAACTGACTTGTCCTTTTCCCTTGATTTTAATCCTCTCGCTCATCCTTCTTGTCCCCGGCGGGCGGACTTCTCTACCAGCAATTCTACTTGGCACGACTCTTGCAGGCGTCTCCCTCATTAGTGCCTCTAATCTCAAGGAGTAAACATCAGACATGGCTAACCACACAAACAACGACGGAAAGGTTCTCGGGATGGACAGTAATGTTTGGGGGTACCTGAGGGTTTTCACACTCATCGGTGTGGGGGTAGCAGCAACCTTTGACTGCATCTTGGAGCGCGCCGGGTATGAGGGCTTTATCGCGCCGCTGTCAATAACCGCCTTTCTCCTGTTCTTTGTCTCCCTCGGAGGGTTGACCCTGGCGCTGGTACGGGAAACACAGGCGGAGAATGATCAAAAAAAGATCCAGAACCTCTTATCGAGCCCCAACCCTCCGACGAAGCTGGCGGCGAACCCGAAGCTGTACCGCCAGGCCCAGGCCGAGCTGCAGACGCGGAAGGAGGATGCTCTGAAGATGCAGCAGCTCCACGCACTGCGCCAACAAGTGGAGGATGAGGAGCGCAAGGCCGGCATCTTCGCCCCCACGCTGCCCCCGACGGGGCCCCAGTCAGGCTCCAACTCCTCCCAGCAGGCCGACCCGCAGACGGCGCTGATGGCCCAACTCGCCCAGCGTCGGATCGAGGTCGAGCGCCAGAAACACCTGATGAAGTCCCTCCGCAACGTCGAGGACGCCGAGTGGGAGGCGGACGACGTGTAGGACGTAAATCAAGCGCGTAGGCATTACGCGGGCGACGTGTCACCGCGACCCAATGTCTTTTGCAGGCAAATCAGCGCGAAGAGACGTGGCACCCGCACGGACTTGATCGGAGGGTTCCCCCAGTGAGTTCCTATAGCGAAGAATACGAGGCCATGCGCCGGCGGCACCGCCAGGCGGTCGCGGAGAAGCGCCTGGCGGACCGCCAGGCGCACATAGACGCCGTGGGACACCAGCCCGCATTGCCGCCGAAGCTGCCCGCCCCGCCGCCGAAGCTGCCCGCCCCGCAGGCGCTGCTTCCCGCGCCTCAAAAGACCCTACCCACCCGTGAGCCGGACATGCCCCGCCTCGAAGCCCCTCCCCCGCCTCCCGTGCCGGAGGATTGGTCGCCGGGCGCGCGGCCCGGCCGGACATGGCTGGGGCACTACGCCGACGCGTTCGGCGCTCACGGCGCGCCCGATGAGGCCCTGCTTCCGGCGGCGGGGCACACCCTCGTTGTCGGGGCGACCCGCATGGGAAAGACCCGGCTCCTGCTGCTGCTGGCCGGCGAGGCCCTTGCCGACGGGGCCAGCGTGGCCGCGCTGGACCTCAAGGACGCTCACTTCACTCTGGGCCGCCTCTGCGCCGTGGCGGACGCGGCGGGGCTCAGCCCGCAGGACCGCGCCCTGTTCCTGCCCGCCGTCTCCCCAGGCCCCGGCTGGAACCCGCTGCTGGAGGGACCCGAGGCGGTCGCCGAGATCCTGGGCGTGTTCAAGGCCCTGGCCGGCGGTTCGTGGGGGCCGAAGATGGACACGCTTTTCCGCAGCGCCCTGGCGCTCCTGCAGCAACGGGGGCTGTCCCTGTTCGAGCTGCCGACGCTCATCGGCGACCCCACCTACGCCCGCGCCCTGGCCGGGGCCACCGAGCGGTCGCACCTGGGCGGGTACCTGCTGGACCGGGTGTCGGGCAAGGACGCTGACACCGATCCGGTCCTCAACAAGCTCCTGCCCATCCTGGACGTGCCCTACTTCGAGCGGTGCCTGTGCGCCGAGCGCAACACCTTCGCCATGGCCTCGCTCTGGCGGCGGCAGAAACTGGCCTGTTTCCACCTGGACCGCAAGCGGCTGGGCGAGGAGGGTGCGGGCGCACTAGGGTCTATGGCCGCGCGCCGCCTGTTCTCGGCGGCCATCGAGCCGTCGGGACCCGGGCGGGTCGTGCTGCTGGCCGACGAGGCGGGCGAGGTCGACCGGCTGTCGGGGGGCAGGATGGAACGGACGCTGTCTGAGGGGGGCGAAAGCCGTCTGTCGCTGCTGCTGGCCTGCCAGTACCTGGGCCAGCTGCCGGCCGGCCTGCGGGAGAGCGCGCTGACCAACGCGAACTTGAAATGCTTCTTCCGGCTGGGCCCAGAGGACGTCAAGCTGGTGGACCGCGCCGTGGGCGCGGGCTGGGGGGCGCGGGCGGCGGGTCTAGATCCGCAGCACTGCCTGGTGCAGGCGGGCCGGGGCACGCCGCGGGTCGTGCGCGTGGCGGACCTGGACCCGCAGCCTGTCCCGGGCTGGGATCGGCAGGGCGGACGACTGGAGGCCGACGAGTGGAAAGACATGCCGGACCGGCGGCGCGACGGGATCCAGAGGGTCGTCGGGCGCTCGCTGCCCCCACTGGGCGCTGAGGAGAGCAACTGGGGGAAGCGCCCCACCCGCAGGGGCAATCAAAGCCAAAGAGACAATCATACCGGGAGTAATCAGGACAGGGGCGGTCAGACCGTGAGGCGCGCGCAGACCGAGGGGCGGGGCGGCGCCCGCCCCGCCCCCAATTCCTGGGAAGACGACGGCATTTCGTGACCAGGCCCGACTCCCCCGTCCCCATATCGCCTGCGACAGCCTCGGGCCGTCAGAGCCGCTGGGCGCCCGCCCCGCGCCCGGTCCTCCTGAACGCCTATGACTGGGCGATGCTGGAGATGGCGGCAATCCACCAGCCCGTGACGCTGCCCCAGCTTTCGCGCCTCCTGGGACGCTCGGAAAAGGGCTGCCAGCGCACCGCCCGCCGCCTCTTCGACGCGCAGCTGATCTCCGTCTTTCCAGGCCCGCCGACCGACGCCATGAGCCCACAGAACGCGCCTACCGTGCGGGGGCTGACCGAGGCGGGGGCGCGCCGGATCGGAGGCAAACGCTACGCCCCGCCGCCCGCCTGGAAGCTGGAGCACGAGTTGATGGTTCGGGACGTGGCCGCCTGGGCCGCCGCCGCCTGCCAGGCCGCCGGGCTGGCTCCGCCCGAGGTCCGCTACGCCCCGCTGCTCGCGTCCGGCCTGCTGCCGGACGCAGTGCTGACGGTGCCGGTGGGCGAGAAGGCGCTGTGTGCGCTCGTGGAGTGCGACCGCTCGACCGAGCCGGCGCGGCAGTGGCGGGACAAGGCGCAGAAGTACGCCCGGCTGCTGGCGATGTCCGATCTGACCGATCTGGTCGGGCGCCCGAAGGCGCGGCTGGCGGTGGTCTGCCCGAACCTGGCCCGCTGCGCCTGGGTGGACGCGCTGCTGCGGGAGGCAGGCGTGGCGGCGTGGTTCGCCCCGCGCTCGGTGTTGGGGCAAGACGCCTTCGGCCAGTGGCGTGTCTCCGGGGGCGGCCTGCAGCCGTTCTTGCCGGTGTCCAACCACCCGTCCAACCAGGGCGCACCCGGTGGGACGGCCCCTTCAGGCCGGTAGGACGGTTACTAATGCTCGGCTTCCTTATCTTCTTCCTCACTGTCTCGCTCCGCGCTCGACGTCTCGTCCTCGCCTCGGAATCAGGGTCTCCCTCCCCTGAACCCCTGGCCGGGGGCGGGCGCGCATTGGCCCTATTTGAGGCTCGTTATTGTTCCCCTATTCGCCGGAGGTCACTGGCCAGGACCTTCGTGCCGTCACCGCAAACGCGGAGCTTGCCGACCATTTTCTGTCGTCTCAGATCGTAGAACTGGAACCGCCACTTGCAGCTCCCGTCGGAGCGGACGTCGGAAGACGCGGAAAGCACATCGAACCTTGCCGCATCTGTTTCATCGCCAGTCTGTGGGCGTTGTCTAGCCCGTCCATGTATTGCGGTTTCAGCGGCGGCAGGCCGTACCGGCGAGACGGCAAAAGAGAAGAAGCTGGAGGGCGGGGCCCAGCTTCCTCCCCAGCGTGACTGCCATTACGCCGCGTACCGGATGCTGCCGCTGACCTCCCGGAGCCAGTAGTCGATCTCGCACTGCTGCTCTTCGGTAAGGCTAGGGGGCAAGGTGACGACGAACTCCGAGACGTTGACGTCACCGCAGGGAAGCATCTCCCGCGTGACGCTGATTTCCACGGAAACGGCTTCACGTACAATATCGACCATGGAGCGTGCGATGGCGGCGGCGCTTTCTTCGGGAAGATCGTCCGGGAGCGCGCAAGGCTTGGGGGCTGAGATGGAGAGGTGGTTGGTCATAAACTCTGTTACTTGTATGGTTTTACTATATAAGAACAGACAGAGTTTGTCAATACTTGCATACACTTCTCTGATGTCATACGCTTTTCTGATGTGTGGATCCTCATGCAGCACTGCCTCGCGTGCTGACAAGAGCGCGCAGGAACAACAAGAGCGGGCAGGAACAAACGGCTTTGGCTTTACAGGGTCATGGACTGCGGTGTTTCTGGTAAACGTCGAGCGGCGGGATCTGGTCGGCGAAATCACGGCGGTCGAACAGGTAGGTGCGCCCCTTCTTGATGCAGTCCACCTGGCCGCGCTCCACCCACTTCTGAAGAGTGACCATCGGGATGCCCGTGAGCGCGGACAGCTCGGCTGTGGAGACGATAAAGGTTTCCAGAAGACGGCGAGTGCTGTTGTTCATAATCGAGAAAGGTTCATGGATCCATCGTATCCCAGCAACTTGAGGGGCTGTCAACCCTGACAGCGCAAGCTCCTAGGTATCTGTAGCCGCACGGAGACCTACGGCTACGACGACCTGAACCGGCTCAAAAGCGTGGACTACGGGGACGGCCAGACGCAGGGCTACGCCTTTGACGCGATGGGCAACCGCCTGGGCAAGACCGACAGCAATGCCGCTCCTACTAACTCGACCTACGACGCCGCAAACCGCCTCGTTTCCTGCACCAAGAACGGCACCACCATCACCTACACCTACGGAGCCGCCGGTTTATAACACGACAATAAGATGGCTTTTTGTTTTGGGAGATTAGAAGTTTCTGGCGTAAATTGTTCCAGGGCGCTATAACGACCTTCATCAGCTTATTTCAAGATGTCCGTCAAACGAGCGTTTGCAAAAAAATAGCGCCGCACTCAGATCTCTGAGCGCGGCGCTATTTTCCATAATGGCGATCAGAGTGTAAGCGTTGCACCTCCCAATTTGGTCGTGCGGCTGGCGGTCACGCTGGAACATCTGCCCCGGTGTCGAGTGAAAGAAGCTGACCGGCGCAGTTGGGGTCGTTGCGCGGAAGCCATCAATGTAGCGTTACTCATGCTTCCTGAGAAACGGTCACTAGCAATTTGCCTCTAAAACCGCCACGCTCTAATCGAGACTGCGCTTCACCAACCTGCTCTAACGCAAAGCGGCCAGAGATAGTAAGGCGTAGCTGATAATCGTCCAGCATTCTTGCGACGCGCCCCAAGTCATCGGGGGTTGGTTGCGACATGGCGAAGCGGGATCGCTGACCGGGTGAACGTGCGAGAGCGGGGTTCGGTTGCCCCGCAGCCAGGACGAGCATACCGTCCGGTTTCAAGGCAGCCCAAGACTCCTCCTCGTTCTTGTTGCCTGCGAGATCGAACACTAGGTCCATCTGGCCCGTTAGTTCTTTAAGCTGATCTGTGTTATAGTCGATCGCTACATCTGCGCCCAACTCCCGGAGGAACTCTGTGTTCCGACCCGAGGCAGTCGCGTACACAGTCGCACCAAGACGATGTGCGAACTGGACGGCAAAGTGCCCAACCCCGCCGGATCCCCCCTGGATTAACACATGTTGACCACGTTGCATTTCGCCCTGCGTCATCAGACCATGCCAGGCCGTCATTGCTGCCAGAGGAATCGCCCCTGCATCGGCGAGCGGAATGGACTTAGGAGCGGCGGCAATTTCGTCTGTACGAAGGCATATATACTCCGCGAAGGTGCCCCGGCTGAACGTCATGGTGGTGCCTGGGTCTGCTCCAGGAAAGCCATAGACCGCATCTCCGGGCTGCCAGTCCGTAACACCCGCGCCCACTTCCTCTATACGACCGCTTACATCGAAGCCGAGCAGCAGTGGCAGGCGCTCTGCCGGGAACAGCGGTAGCAGTTCACCGGAGCGGGCTTTGGCATCAACAGGGTTCACACTTGTTCCTGCAATCCGAATGAGAACTTCCCCGCGTCCCGGTGATGGCCGGTCGATCTCTTCCAAGCGAAACTGGTCGCCTCCTCCGAACTGGGGCAGCATCATCGCCTTCATCTTCTTCGCTACATTTGTACTCGAGTCCTGTGACATGGCTAATTTTCCTCTTCTCTTAAGGCGCAGTTTGCACTTTATTGATTTCCGTTGACGACGACGGCAAGCAGCGAAGATTACTCAGACCCTCCTGCTATCATTGTTATGTCAGTCTATGACATTATACGGCGTAGTGACAGGGAATGTCAAGTTAGAGGATATAATAGGAACATGCCCCGGAACGGAGAACCAGCACGCCGACGCCTTCAGCAAGCAGCCTTAGAGCTGTTCTGCGAACGTGGTTATGAGCAGACCACCGCGTCTGAGATCGCCGCCCGCGCCGGCGTCACAGAGCGAACCTTTTTTCGACACTTCCCCGACAAGCGCGAGGTTCTGTTCGATGGCCAGATCAAGCTGAGGGCGGCTCTGACCGGCGCGATAGCCGAAGCACCTGAGACACTACAGCCACTGGAAATCCTGTACTGGGCGTTCCGATCTGTCGAGCGGGCGCTGGAGGACAACCGACCATTCTCTGTCCCCCGGCAGCAAGTGATCGCGAACACCCCTGCACTTCAAGAGCGTGAGCTAGCGAAGGAAGCCGCTCTGACTGAGGACATGGCTGTGGCACTACGTAATCGTGGTGTTGACGAACAATTAGCGACCCTGGCGGCGCAAACTGGAATGGCCGCTTTTCATTACGCGGTCGTGTCCTGGTTTGCCGACCCATCGTGCCAATTGAGGGCGCATCTGGATAATGCTTTCGACGAGCTAAGCAGGCTGTCATCGCCTCTCGCTGTGACGGAAGCGCGGCGTTCCTAGCAAGAGAATTTCAATAGGTTGGATGTGCAGGATCCTTGAGACTGTCTATGCTTTTATATCTGATAACGGGCTTTATCAGCTCGATGAGCAGTTTTCTGCTGCCGCCTTAACCAAACGGTAGAGCGACGTGCGGCCTACGCCCAGCGTCGCGCAAATCTCGGACACGGGCACCTTCCTGCTATGGTATAGTGCTAGCGCTGCTTCTGCCTTCTTGCCCGTCAGCACGGGCTTTCTGCCCCCCACCCTGCCCCGCGCTCGCGCTGCTACAAGTCCTGCGTTCGTCCGCTCCCGCACAAGGTCCCGCTCGAACTCTGCCAGCGCCCCGAACACGTGGAAGACGAGTTTGCCGCCCGGCGTGGTCGTGTCGATCTGTTCCTGTAAGCTCCGCAGTCCAATGCCCCGCTTTTCCAGCTCTTGCGTCGCCTCAATCAGGTTCTTCAGGCTGCGGCCCAGCCGGTCCAGCTTCCACACGACGAGCGTATCCCCTTCGCGCAGGTGGCTCAGGGCTTCATTTAGGCCCGGCCTGTCTGCCCTGGCGCCGGAAGCGGTATCGGTGAAGACGCGGTCGCAGTTTGCCTTGGCGAGTGCATCCTGCTGGAGAGCAAGGTTCTGATCCTGGGTAGAGACGCGGGCATAGCCAATGTTCATGCAGTTCCTCCAAAGTTCACGTCATGAAAGTTCAAGTTGTTATTGTACCGTAACTCGTTGAAGAAGCAGACGATAAGAACGTAGTTTTTGGAACGAGAAAAAGAACACAGAACGAGCCACTACATGGTAGATTTAGCGGCACGTCCTAACTGTCCGTCAAACGGGGGTTTGAGGAACATCTTTACCCATCCCGTGAGATGTTCGAGGCAGAGAATGCTCAGGCGATAGCCGCGCACGAAAGCCCCCGCACGACTAAGCTCTACGGCCGGCGCAGCGACCAGATCAGCCTAAGCGAGATCGAGCGGATTTTGATTTAGCCGCGTCCCTCTTTATGGGTGTACGACGGGTACACAACATGGTATGATAGAGTCTGTAAGGAGTAAAAAGCATGAGCAACCAAACCACGACCGCCCAACGCGAAAGCCGGCTTTCTATCCGGGCTTCTGAGCCGGATAAAACACTACTGGCACAGGCAGCCCGCGCTCGCCGTATGAACATGAGCCAGTTCGTGCTAGAGGCATCCCTTGAGGCCGCCCGCAGCATCATCGCCGATCAGACCGAGTTCCGCTTGCCGCCCGAACAATGGGAAGTATTCTGCCAGCGCCTAGACGAAGCTCCAAAGACCATCCCGGCACTTCGCCAGTTATTCAGCGAGGCAGATCCCTTTGGCCGATGACTTAATGGCCGATGAAACACTGCATCCACCGGCACTACTCACCAAGAGCCATGAGATCGCCAGCTTTGACTGTAGCAAAGCGCCGCTTAATGATTTTCTGATAAAGTATGCTTTGCAGAATCAAGCGAGCGGAGGAGCCAGAACCTACGTTATGACACGGGAGAGCCGGGTCATCGGCTATTACAGCCTTACCCCGGCTTCTGTCTCGCTAGAGGACGCCCCAGGCCGTGTCACCAAAGGCCTGGGGCGTTACCCGGTGCCGGTTATTCTCATGGCCCGGTTTGCGGTGGATCAAAGCGAACAAGGCAAAGGGCTAGGCAAGGGCCTCCTGCGTGATGCACTTCGCCGCGCCTTGCAGGGAGCGGACGCCATCGGAGGCCGCGCTTTTCTTGTCCATGCCAAAGACGAGGAAGCCAGAGCCTTTTACCAGAAGTTTGGCATGGAGCCGTCACCTACCAACCCTCTACACCTGTTTTTGCTGTTCAAGGACGTTCGCCAATCCCTTGAAGCCGCAAGCTGAATGAGAGCAACCATGATAAATGAGAGCAACCATGATAAATGAGAGCAACCATGATAAACGCACGGCACATCTACCCTATGAGTGATTTTGTAAAGAATCCGCAGCCGCATCTCGCACGAATGAAGCAGACCAGGAGGCCCACAGTGCTAACTGTGAATGGTCGCGCCGAAGTCGTGATCCTGGACATAGAAACCTACTAAATCCCCATACAAATTGAATAACGGCGAACTAAGACGGTTCGCCGCCATCAGCAGAGACAAACGAGACCTTACCTAGTCGAACCAGATTGGCGCATGAGGAAGAGTGGCATTCTGCTTGATGTCGTGGTTAAGCCAGAACTGCGCGTTGTACTCTTTGAAAATCGCTTCAAGCTTGTCCATGGACTGCTTCGACTGCGCCTCGTCGCTGTTCAACTTGGGAACCAGGCGATGTTCTAGGTTGTAGCGATAGTGCGCCACATCGGCAGCCAACATCGTGAACCCACCATGCGGAATGTTCACAAGAAGTGAACTGTGTCCCGGAGTGTGCCCCGGAACCTCAGCCAATCTCGTTCAAGAACTGGACCAGCCGATCGTTGACGACCTCCGCAGCTTCAAGCTGCGGCCAGTGGCCGACGCCATCGAGCTTCACGAAGTCGCGAAGGTCAGTGAGCACCTGATCGAGATCGACGCGAGTGGTTGTCCTAAACCGCTCCATCCCATCGTCATTGCCGACCAGGAAGAACGAAGGCTGTGTGATCTTCGCGCCAATGAACGCGTGCGCCATATCGAAATACGGCTGAATCGCGCGGTAGTAATTGAGCGGGGCATGAAATCCGTTCCTCTGAAAATCGGCGATCGCAGCATTGAAATCCTCTGGGTCGACGAAACTCGGTCGGGACATCGGTGCTGGCCGTGTCAGGCTACGGGTCGGGTCCAGAGGATCCCAGCGGGTTTCCTCCGGTGCTTGCCCTGAGGTCCAGTAGTACATGCCCACCAGCGTCGTCTCGGCGTCTGCCCATTCGGCGTCGGCTTCGGGCCGCATCTGCCGGAACATGTAAAAATCGACCAGACCGGCCTCACGGATCTGCTGGAGGAAGCTTTTCGTGGTCGGCACAAATGGCGGGACGCTGAGCGCGAAAACAGCACGAAAGCGGTCCGGGCGCATCATCGCCGCGTTCCACGCGATTGCCGCGCCGAAATCGTGGCCGACGACGACCGCGCTGCTCACGGCCAGGAAGTCGAGCACGCAGATCAGATCGCCGATCGAATAGAACATCGTGTAGAGCGATGCATCGTCCGGCGCCGAGCTTTCACCATAGCCGCGCATGTCGAGCGCGACCGCGCGGTAGCCTGCTGCGACAACTGCCTCCATCTGGCGGCGCCAGCCGCGCCAGGTGTCGGGGAAGCCATGCAAGAACAGCACGACCGGACCCTCGCCCATTTCCACGACGTGCAGCGTCACTCCGTTCGTATCGATGCGATGATGCTTCATACCATTCTCCCTGCGTCGAATGCGTGCCTTCCCGCCGCCGGCGTTCTCGGCGAAAGCGTCAGGCGGACAGGCTGCAAGACTGCCCCGGCCAGCGCCGACAGGCGGACGGGGTCGGCAGAATGGTAATCCGGGTCAGCGATCATGTCCGCGAAGGCACGCTGGGTCGGGTACCGGACCAGCGCGACGGCGTCCCACGCCTGGCCTGACTCGGCCGCCAGCGGCGTTTCACCGTCGCCTGCGTAGAGGATTTCCGCGCCATAGCGCGTGACCAAAGGCCCTGCCAGGTTCAAGTATTCGAGGTAGCGCTCCCGGCCGCCGTCGGGCCGAAAACGGAGCAGGTTGAGCATGACGACAGGCTCGCCAGTGTCTTCGGAGAGGAAGCGGTCGAGATCAGCGGGGGTAGACGATATCATCGTGATATTCTTTTATATGGTAGTGGTCTAACTTAGTTTGTTGACGTTATGCTCGTGCAGGAAGAGCCGCAGGCAATTCTCATGGCTCTGGTCACTCTTGGAAAACGAAAGCGTCTTCCGAACGAAGCGAGCTAACCGCTGGC